>Ga0194125_10000051_pt1 | contig 156939 bp, 140 predicted proteins | sample TA2KigC250mmetaG_FD_148626 | JGI IMG/M metagenome (GOLD analysis project Ga0194125, IMG submission 148626) | Freshwater microbial communities from Lake Tanganyika, Tanzania - TA2015034 Kigoma Deep Cast 250m | ecosystem: Environmental > Aquatic > Freshwater > Lake | place: Tanzania: Lake...
CATGGCCTCCTTCAGCCGCTGGCGGGAGCTGGTGGCCCCCGCGAAGGAGTTCGGCGTGCGTCACATCGCGCTGGGCGATCCGGCCGCCGCGGCCGAGGCGCGCGCCTCAGGCGCCTTCGACCCGGGCACGACCATCCTCTCCGGACCCGAAGGACTCACGGAAGTCGCCTGCATGCCCGAAGTGCGCACCGTCGTGTCCGCGGTGGTCGGCACGGCCGGCCTGGTTCCGACCCTCGCCGCGCTCAGGTCCGGCAAGGACGTCGCCCTCGCGAGCAAGGAGCTGCTGGTGATGGCGGGGCGGTTCGTCACCCGGGCCGCGGCCGAGAGCGGCGCACGGCTGCTGCCGGTGGACAGCGAGCACAACGCCCTGCACCAGCTGCTGCGCGGACGCCCGCAAGCCGAAGTCTCGCGGCTGGTCCTGACCGCTTCGGGCGGCGCCTTCCGCGACACGCCCTTGGAACGGCTCGGGGAAGTGACGCCCGAGCAGGCGCTGCGCCATCCCAGCTGGAGCATGGGCCCCAAGGTGACCGTGGATTCGGCCACCATGGCGAACAAGGGGCTGGAGATCGTGGAGGCCACCTGGCTCTTCGGACTGCCGCAGGAGCGCATCGACGTGGTGATCCACCCCCAGAGCGTCATCCACGCGATGGTCACGCTTTCGGACGGCGGCATGCAGGCCCTGCTCTCCCCGCCCTCGATGGCCTTCCCCATCCAGGACTGCCTGCTGCAGCCGCAGCGCCCGCCCTGCCCCGCTCCCGGACTCGACCTCACCAAGACCCACGCGCTCACGATGAGCCCGCCCGATCCCGCGCGCTACCCCTGCCTGGGCATCGCCCGCGCGGCCGCGGCCGCCGGAGCCTGCGCGCCGGCGGCGTTCAATGCGGCCAACGAGGTCGCGGTCGGGGCGTTCATGGCCTCCGGGCTGCGCTTCACGGGCATCGCCGAAGTCGTGCGCCGCACGATGGAAAGGGGCTGGACGGCGGAACCCGGCTCGCTCGAAGATGCCCTGGCGGCCGACGCCGAGGCCCGTCGCCTCGCGGCGGGACATGCGGCCAAGCTCACCCTCTGACCATCCATGGACACCCTTTCCGTCAGCGACCTGCTCAGCTCCCTCTGGGGCGTCGCGCTCGTCGCCCTCTTCTTCGGCGGCTCGATCTTCGTGCACGAGCTCGGCCACTTCCTCGCGGCCCGCAGGCGCGGCCTGAAGGTGGAACGTTTCTCGATCGGCTTCGGCCCCAAGGTCGTCGGCTGGACGGGCAAGGACGGCGTCGACTACCGGATCTCGCTCATCCCCCTCGGGGGCTACGTGGCCCTGCCGCAGCTCGCCGAGATGGAGGGCGTCGAAGGTCCGGTGGCGGAAGGCGCCGAGGAACTCCCGAAGATCTCCTACGCGGACAAGATGATCGTCTCGGTGATGGGGGCGGTCTTCAACGTGATCTTCGCCTTCGTGCTCGCCTGCGTGCTCTGGTACACCGGCACGCCCGTCGCCGAAGGCTCGCGCAGCACGACCGTGGGCTACGTGCCCGAGACGGTCGTGACGGCCTCCGGACATCTGGCCGAACTCGGACTCGGACGCACCGTGCCCGGCCCGGCCTTCGTCGCCGGAATCCGGGCGGGCGACGTGATCTATGAAGTCGACGGACAGCCGGTGAAGACCTTCAACCAGATCCAGGAGGCGATCATGCTCGGCAACCGCCGCGACGCGGCCGGGCAGCCGGTGGCCACCCTCACGCTGCAGCCTCTTCCGGGTGCTTCGACGCCCCGGCACGTCGAGGTCCGCCCGGCCCGCGCCGAACTCAACCGGCGCAGCGGCGACCAGGTGCGCATCATCGGCATCCAGCCGGCCTCGCAGGTCGTGATCGGCGAACCGCTGCCGGGATCCCCCGCGGCCAAGGCGGGGCTGCGCCGCGGCGACCGCGTGGTGTCCGTGGACGGACGTGCGATCGGCAACTTCGCCGAATTCAGGGAGGTGCTCCGTCAAGGCGGCGCACCGGCCCGACGCATCGAGGTCGAACGGACCAAGGGAGATGACTTGGAGCGGGTCACCGTGGAAGTGACCCCGCGTACGGCCCCCGTACTCAATCCCGTCGGCCTCATCGAATATCAGGACGGCGAGAGGACCCGCACCATCGTGCTCGTGCCTTCGACGCGTGACATCGTCACGCCCGCGGACGAATCGCCGCGCGACCGGCTCATGGTGCTGGGCGTCTCCCCCGAGGATCCGGCGCTCGCCGAGACGCTGCGCATCGGCACCGCGGTGGACAAGGTCGACGCGGGCGAACTCTCCGCGGTGCGCTCGCTGGACGACCTGCAGAAGGCGGCCGGTGGCGCGGCCCGCGACATGACCGTCTTCTGGACCCGGGCGGACGGCGAGACCGGGAACCTCATCCTGAAGCAGGCCGTCTTCCGACGCGCGCCTCCGGTCGAGCACGCCCAGATCGGCGCCGCCTTCCTCTCCCGGACCGAGCTGGCGCACCTGCCCCCCTGGGAGACCTGCGCCAACATCGTGGCCTCCACGCTCCGCACGCTGCAGCGCCTGGTCGACCGCGACTCGGACATCGAGGTCAAGCAGCTGGCGTCGGTGATCTCGATCTCCAAGACCTACTACAATCTGTCGGAGGACATCCGGCGGGTCATCTGGTTCACGGTCCTTATCAACATCAACCTAGCGATCCTCAACCTGCTGCCCATCCCCGTGCTGGACGGCGGCCACATGCTGATTGCGACCATCCAGCGGCTGACCGGCAACGCCCTGGGAGGCAAGGTCATCGTGTTCCTGCAGTACGCCTTCATGGCGCTGCTGCTGAGCTTCATGGGCTACGTGATGCTGCACGACGTCCGCCGTTGCTCCGGCGACAGCGAGCAGCAGCTCAAGCAGCAGCTACTCGAACGGCACGTCTACCGCCCGGCGGAATTCGGGGCCAAGAAATAGCCGCAAGGGCGGTTTTCGCCTCGTCCGGCGGAACCTGAGGGCCAAGATGGAGGTCACCCCCGCCATGGAACCCTCCGCGACCTCCCGCTCACGCCGCTCCTTCCTCGCCGGATTCGGCGCCGCCTTCGCCACGCTCGGGCTCTCGCCGGCCCTCGCCGCGGCCGACGCCGCCAAGGCCGCCGAGAAGGCGATGCCGCGGAAGAAGATCACCGACCCCTACGTCTACAAGTTCTCCATCGGCAAGTTCGAGGCCTGGTCGATCAGCGACGGCTGGGGCACCTTCAAGGAGGGGGTGACGAAGAAGATGTGGCCGCCCGCCGAGCGCGCCCAGATGCAGGAGGTCATGCGGTCCCGGGGCGAACGTCCCGACGACATGACGCTCTACATCAACATCCTCCTGCTGAGGAAGGACAAGGAGGTCATCCTCGTCGACGCCGGCTTCGGCAACGTCGAACGCGACACCTGGGGCTGGCTGGGCCAGGCCATGGCCTCGCCCGAAGTCGGCATCCGGCCCGAGGAGGTCACCCACGCCCTGCTCAGCCACTCGCACATCGATCACATCGGCGGCTTCGCCAAGGAGGGCCGCATCATTTTCCCCAACGCCGCCATCCACGTGCTCAGGACCGAGGTGGACTTCTGGCGCGGCAAGGAGCCGGACTTCACCAAATCGCACCGCACCGACAACATCCCGAACATGATCAAGAGTGTGCGGAATTCTTTCGACACGCTCCAGCCCAACCTGGTCCTGCACAAGGACGGCGACCAGATCCTCGACGGCGCCATCACAATCCTCGCCGCCCCGGGCCACACGGACGGCCATGCCATCTACCGCATCAAGTCCGAAGGACAGTCGCTCCTGCACCTCTCCGACCTTGCGCACAACCACGTCCTAATGTTCGAGGACCCGGCCTGGTTCATCGACTTCGACCATGATCCGGAGGTGGCGATCGCCTCCCGCCGGAAGTGGTTCGCAGAAGTGTCCGCCACGCGCGAGCGCGCCTACGGCTTCCACCTGCCATGGCCGGGGCTCGGCGTGGTCGCCTCCAACGGCCGGAAGGGCTACCAGTGGCTGCCCGAGGCCTGGCGCTGGGACTTCTGACGCCCGTTGACGGCGGCCGCTGCGCCGCTTGATATGAAGGCATGCCCGGCGACTACTGCCCATCGCGCACCCGCACGGTGCGGCGCCTGACGCGCGCCGTCCTCGCGGGCAACGTGGGCATCGGAGGGGCCAATCCGATCCGGGTGCAGTCGATGACAACTTCCGACACGGAGGACGTGAAGGCCACGGTCGGGCAATGCGTGCGGCTGGCCGAGGCCGGCTGCGAGCTCATCCGCATCACGGCGCCCAACAGGGCGGCCGCGGCCGCGCTCCGGGAGATCCAGCGGGAGTTCCGCGCCGCCGGCTTCCGCCAGCCGCTGGTCGCCGACATCCATTTCCTGCCCGTGGCGGCGATGGAGGCCGTCGAACACGTGGAGAAGGTGCGGGTGAATCCCGGCAACTACGCCGACAAGAAGAAGTTCGCGGTCCGTGAATACACCGACGCGGCCTACGCGGAGGAACTGGATCGGCTGCACGAGGCGTTCTCGCCGCTCGTGCTCCGGGCCAAGGAACTGGGTCGCTGCCTGCGCATCGGCACCAATCACGGCTCGCTCTCCGACCGCATCATGAACCGCTACGGCGACACGCCGCTGGGGATGGTGGAGTCGGCGCTGGAATTCGTCCGCATCTGCGAGTCGCACGGTTTCCGGGAGCTGGTGCTGTCGATGAAGGCCTCGAATCCCAAGGTGATGGTCCAGGCCTACCGGCTCGCGGCCGCCCGCATGGCCGAACTAGGCATGGACTACCCGCTGCACCTCGGAGTGACCGAGGCGGGCGAAGGCGAGGACGCGCGCATCAAGTCCTCGACGGGCATGGGGGCGCTGCTGGCCGACGGGCTGGGCGACACGGTCCGGGTCTCGCTCACGGAGGACCCCTGGCATGAGATTCCGGTCTGCCGCGAACTGGTGCGCCGGGCCGAAGCGATGGCCGCCGCCGGCGCCAAAGGGATGGACGCGCCGGCCGACCCAGCCGATCCCTACGTCTTCACGCGTCGCGCGGCCCCGGCCGTCGCGCTCGGTTCAGGCTGCGCCGCAGGAGCCGACCAGCCGCCGAGAGTCATCGTGCGGGGAGCGACGGGACTCGAGGATTGGAGGCAGGCGGTGAAGGAGCTGCTCGAGGCCAACGCGAAGCAACTTGAGGCCAAGGCCGAAGGCCTACTGCTGCAGGTGCGCACGACGGAGGACCTGCCGGCGCTGGCTGCGGTGCGCAAGGCACTCGGCCCCACCCTTCCCTCGGTCTGGGCCGAGACATCGCTACCCGCCGACGTCTTCGACTTCGGGGGAGAGGGCTCGACACCGGTGATCGTCAGACGGTTCGGTCCGACGGACTCTGAAGAATTACGCCGCTGGATCGCACGCTGCTCGACGGCGGGCGCGCGACTGGCGGCCGATCTCGATCCGCAGGACGTCGGCGCGCTCGCCGAGGCCCTCCGCGGCGCCCCGCCCGGGACGCTCGTCGCCTGCTGCTCGCGCCCCGCCAAAGGGTTGCACGCCCTCGGCACCCACCGCCAGCTGGTCAAAGCCCTGCGCGACCATGGCGTCTCCGCGGCGCTCTGGATCCGCGCCACGGAAGCGAACGCGACGCTGCTTGATGAAGGCTTCCAGTCGAAACTGATGGAGGCCTCCATCCTCGCGGGCGGCCTGCTGGTGGACGGCTACGGCGACCTCGTCTCATGCGAGACGCCCGGCAACGCGGCCAAATCGCTCTCCCTCGGCTACGACGTCCTGCAGGGCGCGCGGGCGCGCCAGACCAAGACCGAATACGTCGCCTGTCCGAGCTGCGGCCGCACGCTCTTCGACATCCAGTCGACGACCCTGAAGATCAAGGAGCGGACCGGACACCTCAAGTCCGTCACCATCGCGGTCATGGGCTGCATCGTGAACGGCCCGGGCGAAATGGCCGACGCCGACTTCGGCTATGTCGGCGGCGCGCCCGGCAAGATCAACCTCTACGTCGGCAAGACACCGGTGAAGTTCAACATCCCCCAGGAGGAGGCCGTCGAACGCCTCGTCGACCTCATCAAGGAGAAGGGGAAGTGGGCGCAGCCTTAAGGCTGCGAGGAGCACGTGGGCACGAGTCAAGGGGACAGGGGAAATCACACACCCCTAGTCCCCGTGTCACCTTGCCCACGTGCCCCCAACGCAGGCTCAGCCTGCGTTCGCCTCAAGCGCTTCGATCAGCGGCTTCGGATCGGGGAGGCCGTGCGGATGGTGGTTGCCTCCTTCTTTCGGAAAGAGCACGACGCGTCCGCCGGCCTGCTTCCAGAAGGCGACGACCTTGGCGGCGTTGTCCTCATGAGGTACGATCTGGTCGGCGGTACCGTGGCAGGAGATCAAGGTCACGCCGGCCTTGATTGCGGCGGCGAAGCCGGCGTCGGGTCGGACGGAGCGTTCGAGGGCCGCGGCGTCATCGGCGAAACCGAACTCGGCCTTGTAGAGCTTCCAGTCATTGGGGCTGCCCTTACCTTTGCGCTCGAGCTGGAAGCCGCCGGGCCAGGAACGGATGTCGCAGACGCCGTTGTCGAGGTAGAGCACGCTCACGCGGTCCGGATGCAGGCGCGTCCAGGCGTTTACGTATAAGCCGCCGCGCGAGATTCCGAGGAGCGCCGGCTTGGCCGAAAGGTCCTTGGCGCCGTGCAGCTCATCGTAAAGCGCCTCCCAGACCTTCATCGCCTCGGGAGAGCCGAACCGGTTGACCTGACGGACGTAGGCGACGTGCCAGCCCCGTTCGACCAGTCCGTCCTCCAGCGTGCGCAGGTGCCCGGCGAACTCTCCGACCCACAGCCACGGCCGGCCGGCCGCGGGCTTTTCGGGAACCTTCAGCGTCACGTCAGCTCCGGCGACCTGGAACTTCTCCACCTTGATCGCCGCCGGGAGCAAGGCGGCGGCGAGAACGAGCAGGACAGCGGGGACTAGGCGGAGCATGGGGTAATTGATGTGCAAAGGTGCAAACGTGCAACGATGCAAATGTGGCGACCGAGGCCGACCTTAACTTTTTCACTTTTGCACCTGAGCCGGCGCACCTGCTCCTTGCCAGCCGTCCCCAAACCCACCATCTCTGAAAGGCATTCCTTTCATGAAACCCGTACTTCTGGTGATCCGTGACGGCTGGGGCGAGAACCACGACGCCCGTCACGACAAGTTCAACGCGATCAAGGTCGCGGACATCCCGGTGTCGCGCCGGCTGACCAAGGAGTGGCCCCGTACTGAGATCATAGCCCACGGCCTCGATGTCGGCCTGCCCGTCGGCATCATGGGCAACTCCGAGGTCGGTCACCAGAACATCGGCGCCGGTCGCATCGTCGACCAGGAAATCGTCCGCATCGACAAGGGCCTCACCGACCCCGCCGCCATGCGCCGCATCCCCGCCTTCCGCGGACTGGTCGAGAACGTGAAGTCCACCAGCGGCGCGGTCCACCTGATGGGCCTGTGCTCCGAAGCCGGCGTCCACTCCACCCTGCCCCACCTCTATGCCCTCCTCCGCCTGCTGAAGGAAGAAGGCCTCACCAAGGTCTTCGTCCACGCCTTCATGGATGGCCGTGACAGCCCTCCCACCTCCGGCCTCGGCTACCTCCAGCAGCTCGAAGACGAGCTCGTGAAGATCGGCGTCGGCAAGGTCGCCAGCGTCGCCGGCCGCTTCTGGGCCATGGACCGCGACAACCGCTGGGAGCGCGTGAGGACGGCCTACGACGCCCTCACCGGCGCGCCCGCGCCCGAGGCGGAGTCCGCCACGGCCGCGGTGCAGGCCTATTACGACCGGCCGACCGACTCCAGCATGACGGGCGACGAGTTCGTGCCCGCCACCCGAGTCAAGGGAGTCCCGTTCATCCAGGACGGCGATTCGGTGCTCTTCTTCAATTTCCGCGGCGACCGCCCCCGCGAGATCACCCGCGCGTTCATCGACCCCGCCTTCAAGGGCTGGGACCGCCCGAAGCTGCTCAAGCTCTTCTACGCCACGCTGACCAACTATGAGAAGGGCCTCTGTCCCAACGTGGTCTTCGACAAACCGCCGAAGATGATGAACATCCTCGGCGACTGGGTGGCGAAGCAGGGCGTGTCCCAGTTCCGCACGGCGGAGACGGAGAAGTTCCCGCACGTCACGTTCTTCTTCAATGACTACCGCGAGGAACCCTTCCCGGGGGAGGAGCGCGGCATGGCCCAGAGCCCCAAGGACGTCGCGACTTACGACCAGAAGCCAGAGATGTCGGCCTCCCAAGTCACGGAGATGGCGAAGGCCGCCATCCTCTCCGGCAAACACGGACTCATCGTGGTGAATTACGCCAACCCCGACATGGTGGGCCATACGGGCTCGCTTGAGGCGGTCTGCAAGGCCTGCGAGGCGGTCGACCGCGGGCTCGGCACGCTCCTCGAGGCGTTGGACCGGGCCGGCGGCAAGGCGCTCGTCACGGCCGACCACGGCAACGCGGACCAGATGTGGGAGCCGGAGGAGAATTCGCCGCACACGCGGCACACGCTGAACCCCGTCGAGGTCGTGCTCTACGGAGCCGACTGCAAGGGCCTCAAGGTCCGTCCCACCGGCAGGCTCGCGGACATCGCTCCGACGGTGCTGCAGCTGATGGGGCTTCCGAAGCCGGCCGAGATGACGGGCGAAAGCCTGATCGCCTGAGGCCGCTCAGAATCCGGTCGGAAAGACGATCCCCAGGGAATCGCCGACGGCCCTGACCATCTCCACTTCACCGGGATCGGCGCGGCCGTCATGCAGCATGGCCACGCCGCAGGCACGCACGGTCTCACGGCGCTGGGCCACGCTGAGACGCAGGAAGGAGGCGAGCGCGGCGGCCACCTGGGCCGAAGACGGAGCCGGGCCGTAAGGCGGAGGACGTGGCACCCGCAGCTGGGCGAAGGCCCTCAGGTAGGCCCGCTCCTTCTCGGCCTCGTCCTGAGCGGAGGCATGCACGAGGGCGGACAGCACGACGGCATGCGCCTCCTCGACCGCAATCGCCGCCGGGGCGATCGGCGGAGGCAGCCCGAGATGACGGCGGAGCGCCGACTCGAGCAGGACGTGAAGGAGGGCGTCATCGGTCATCGAAGTGGCCTGGGAGACGCCGTCGCGGATCAGCGCGCGCTGGTCGGGGGAAAGCTGCCGGAGCGTCGGCAACGCCAGGTCCAGCAGAGGGAGTCGTGAGCCACGGGGCAAGGAGCGGACGACGGGCTCGAACTTCACCACCTCGCGCACGACCTCTCCGCCGGCAAGTCCTGCCAGAGCCTTGAGCTGCCCGTCTCGGACGGCCGCATCCTTGGAGAGAATGAGCGAGAAGACCACGGCCAGGGAACCGACCAGATCGGTGGCGGCGGCGACCAGCGGTTCGGGCAACGCGCCACGAAAAGTCACGGCCTCCTGAATCTGATGCGGCGTGGCGTCGGGGACGGACGCGGACGCAGCCGGGCGCACGGGGGCCGCACCGGCGAAACCGGAGGCCACCGGAGAAGCCGTCGCCGCGCCGGCGGCCGGGCGCCGGGCGGAAGCCGGAATGCGCAGGTCGCCTCCGGAGGCCGGATCGATGCGCTTCAGACGCTCATCCAACGGCGGGTGCGTGGAGAAGAGCGACTCAAGGAAACCCGGGGTCGAGGCGAAGAAGAGATGCCTGGCCTCGTCGTCCCCTTCGGCGACCGTCGCCCCATGGGCCGCGATCTTGCGGAAGGCGCCGGCCAGGCCCTGAGGATTGCGCGTGAACTGCACGGCGGAGGCGTCGGCGAGGAACTCCCGCTGACGGGACACGCAGGCCTGAATGATGCGGGCGAAGAGCATGCCGCCCGCGCCCACGACGACCAGGGCCAGACCGGCGACCAGGATCACGAGATTGCCGCCCTTCTTGCGCCCGCCGCCCGAAGAACCCGCGAGCCGCATCGCCAGGTAGCCCAGCTGGACGAGCGCCAGCAGGCCGGCCACCGTACCGATGAGGCGCAGATTGAGCCGCATGTCGCCGTTGCCGATGTGGCTGAACTCATGCGCGATGACGCCCTGCAGTTCGTCGCGCGTCAAGCTCTGCAAGGCGCCGCGCGTGACGCCGACCGCCGCGTCCTCGGGCGAATTGCCCGCCGCGAAGGCGTTGATGCCCGCGGAACCCTCGATGACGTAGCATTCCGGCACGGGCAGCCCGGAGGCGAGGGCCATCTCCTGGACGATGTTCAGGTATCGGCGCTCAAGCGGATCGGCCGCGCCGCCGACGACCAGCCGGCCGCCCAAGCTGCGCGCCACCGCGCCGCCGCCGGAGGAGAGTTTGGCGATGCGGACCAGGGAACCTCCGAGCACCACCACGAAGGCCGTCCCGGCGGTGGCGATGAAGAGCTTGGGCTGCCACCACTGGGGTGCGACGCCCTGCGCCTTGGCCAGCCCGATGACCGCCACCGCGTAGAGCGTGCCGGCGAGTGCCGTGAGGGCGCAGGCCAGCAACACGACGAGCAGGGCCGTGCGACCGCGGGCGTCGTCCTGCGCCCGGAAGAAGTCCATCTGCGCGGCCATCGCGCGTCAGACCCTCAGAAGGAGACCTTCGGGGCGGCCTTCTCCGCCTCGTTCTCGATCTTGAAGAACTCGGCGGGGAGGAATCCGAAGAGGTTCGCGATCAGCACGCGCGGGAAGGTCTCGCGTCCGTTGTTGTAGAAGAGCACGGAGTCGTTGAAGGCCTGACGGGCGAAGGCGATGCGGTTCTCCGTGGAGGTGAGCTCCTCCATCAGGCCCCGCATGGTGGCGTCGGCCTTGAGCTGGGGGTAGTTCTCGGAGACCACCAGCAAGCGACCCAGGGCGCCGCTGAGTCCGGACTCCGCGGCGACGAGGTCGCGCATGGCGGCGGGATCCGTGGGGTTACCCGCGACGCGGACGTTAGCCTGGGTAGCCTTGGCGCGGGCCTCGACCACCGCGGTGAGGGTCTGGGACTCATGAACCATGTAACCCTTCGCGGTCTCGACCAGATTGGGGATGAGGTCATGGCGGCGCTTGAGCTGCACATCGACTTGGGCGAAGGCATTGCGGAAGCGGTTACGCAGCTCGACCAGCCCGTTGTACATGCCGACGACGATGATGCCGAGGATGAGCAGGAGCACGAACGCCGAGAGTAGGAAGAGGATTATGGGTTGCATGGTATGAAAAATGCCCGACACGGTCTCCGGTGCAAGCACAGGAGAACGCCGACCATTAGAATTAAACCAGACTATTGGAACGGTCGCTCAGGGCAGTTCGGCCAGCCGGGCACAGACTTCGTCGATCAGGAAGGCCGGGGTGGAGGCCCCGGCGGTCACGCCTACGGTCCGGTAGCGGCCCACGGCCTTCAGATCCAGCTCAGCGGCCGTCTCGACATGAAAGCAGGGCAGCCCCTCGCGTTCGACGAGGCTGGCCAGCTTGACGGTGTTAGCCGAATGGCGTCCGCCGATGACCACGACGGCCTCGCAGCCCTGCTTGCGCAGCTCCACAACGTCGGACTGCCGGTCCTTGGTGGCGCCGCAGATGGTGTCGAAGACGAGGGCCGAAGGGACCCGGCCGCGCAGGCGTGCCGCGAGCCGCTCGAACTCGTCGGTGAACATGGTGGACTGGGACACCATGCAGACCTTGTCGCCCAAGTCCGGCAGGGCGTCGATGTCGGCTTCGTTGGAGATGACGTGCCCCCTACCCTCGGCGTATCCCATGAGGCCGATGACCTCAGGGTGCTTGGAATCGCCGAAGATGACCGTGGTGAAGCCCTTCTTAGCGTGCAGGCGGACCTTGCCGGCGATGATACCGACGTCGGGACAGGTGGCGTCGCGGAATTCCAGACCGAGCGACTTCAGGTATTCGCGACGCTCGGGAGAGATGCCGTGGGCGCGGACGACCATGACGGCCTCCGGCGCGGTCCTGGCGTCGACCTGCACCTTGGACTCGCTGCGGTAGTCGCCAACCTCGCGGATACCCTCGCCGGTAAGCACCTCCATCATCTGGCTGTTATGGATGAGGGGGCCGTCGGTGTAGACGGGGTGACGGCCCTTGCGGGCGTACTCGCGGGCGATGTCGATTGCGCGCTCGACGCCCCAGCAGAAGCCCGCCGACTTGGCCCGGATGACCTTCATCACAACCAAGGTGTCCGCCGGGCGGAGGGGTTCAAGCAAAGTCGGCCGCAGGTGGCCTCACGGGGCGGGCACGCCCCAGACCTCGGCCTCGATGTAGTCGTTGGTCGGCGAGGAGGAGTTGCCCTTGGAATGGAAGCGTACGTAGCGGCCCTTGACGGCGGAGACGGGAATCACCCTGCCCTCGTGGGACTCGAAGTAGCAGAAGTCTTTGCCCTTGCCGAAGCCCAGCTCGCCCTCGGCGTCGTTGTTGTAGACGGTTGTAACGTCCTTCTTGAAGTCCTTGTCGTCGGAGATCTGGACCACCACGTTGAAGTAGACGCGGGGCTCGCGGTGGAAGTGCCAGAGGGCGATGGCGTGGATCGCCGCGCCCTTGCTCAGGTCGACCTGCATCCACTGGTGGCCGCGGGGCAGCTCGACCTCGAAGCCCTCCTCGCCGCCCTTGTCACCGTCGGTGAGGAAGGAGAAGTCGCCAGCGTTGGCTTCGCGGGCGCTAGAAGTCACGGGACGCCCGAAGGCGAGGTTCTTGGCGTCAGCGGGCACCTTCGGCAGGGCGCGCGGGCCCTTGACCACGGGCTCAAGGTTGGAAACCTTGACCGGACGCGGCGTGCCCAGCGCGACCGACTTGGGCAGGACGAGAGGTAGTGGCTTGTCCTCGGCGGCGAGGGCGAGCGGGAGGACGAGGAGCCAGAGCAGGGTGGACTTCATAGGCATGAAAGATAAGACAACTCCGAAGCACCCGGGTTTCAAGCCTTGGGAGCCTCGAGGGTGCGCACCCGGCGGTGACGCAGGGGGAAACGGAGGGTCACGGCCGTACCCGACCCCGGGGTGCTGCGGATGTCGACCGTGCCGCCGTGGGCCCGCATGATGCGGAGGAGGATGAGCATGCCGACGCCGGCGCCGGAGCCCTTGGTGGTGTAATAGGCGTCGAACACACGGGTGAGACGCTCGACGGGGATACCGACGCCCGTGTCACGGACCTCGACCGACACCCATTCGTCGTCGTGCGCGATGGCCACGTCGATCTCGCCGCCCCGGTCCATGGCCTCGAGGGCGTTCTTGAGGACGTTGAACAGCGCCTGCTTGACCTGGTTGCGGTCGCCGAGGATCGGCGGCACGCCCGAGGCGACGTCGACGGAGACGCGCACGCCGAGCTGCTCCATCTGGTCGCGCAGGAGCGCGACCGCGTCGGCCACGACGGCGACGAGGTCGGTGTCCGCGAGCGCGGGCGGAGCGGGCCGCACGGCCCCGAGGAAGTCGCGCACGATGCCGTCAAGCCGGGCGATCTCGGAACGGCAGACGGCGGCGGACTCGCGGACCTTGCGGGCGGAGGGCGAGTCGCCGAGCTTGGCGGCCTCGCGCTCGAGCAGCTGGAGATGGATGCCGATCGCGTTGAGGGGATTGCCCACCTCGTGGGCCACGCCGGCGGCGAGGGTGACGATGGAGTCGATGCGCTCGCTCTCCACGCGGTCCTCGGTCTGGACGCGCTCGGCGGTGACGTCGCTGAGCACGGCCACGCGGCGGGCCAGCTCCGGGGACTGGGAGTCGCTGACGCGCGCGAGGTGCAGCCGGAGCACGCGGGACTCGGGGTAACGCACCTCGACCTCGCGGGAGAGCGCCGCCGAATCGACGGGCAGATCGAGCGCCGCCGCCAGGTCGGGGGCCAGACGGCGCAGGTCGGGCCGGCCTTCGGGCTCGGAGGGGAATCCGAGCAGATGGGCCGCGGAGGCGTTGGCGTATTCGACCGCGCCATCGTGAGAAAGCACCAGCACCCCCTCGCGCAGGGTGTCGAGCACGGTCTCCATGAGGTCGCGCTCGCGCTCGAGGCGCCGGGCCAGGATGGCGAGGTTCTGGGCGTCGAGGTCATCGATGCGGCCCAGGACGCGATCGAGCGGACTGGAACGACGACGGCTCATCGTTTCGCAAGCCTCGCGGCGACTTCGGCGACCAGCAGGCGGGCGACCTCGGCCTTGGACGCCGGGCCGAGCTGACGCCTGAAGCCCTCACGACCGACCAAGGTGACCGTGTTCTCCTCGGAGCCGAAGGCGCCCTCCACGCCGGCCACGGAATTGGCGGCGACCAGGTCGACGCCCTTCCGGTCGAGCTTGGCACGCGCGTTGGCCTCGACGTCCTCCGTCTCGGCGGCGAAACCCACCAGCACCTGGTCGGGCCGGCGACGGGCCGAGAGGGCCGTGAGGATGTCGGGCACGGGCTCCAGCTCCACCGTCATCCCGCGGCCGTCCTTCTTGAGCTTGGAAGGCTGACGTGACGCCGGGCGCCAGTCGCTGACGGCGGCGCACATGAGCAGGACGTCGCAGGGGCCGAAGAGCGCGTCCGTCTGGCGCGACATCTCCTCGGCGGTCACCACCGGGTAGAGCATAACCCCCGCCGGTTCGGGCAGGGAGACCGGGCCGGAGACCAGGTCGACCGTCCATCCGGCCGAACGGGCCGCGGCGGCGAGGGCATAGCCCATCTTGCCCGAGGACGGATTGCTGATGAAGCGCACCGGATCGAAGAATTCGCGCGTGGGACCCGCGGTGATGAGGCAGCGGACGGCCATCGGGGAGGATGCTGGCGGCGGCGGGGTCCGAGGGCGAGCGTGAAGGCGTCCTTTGGCGCTTCCCACCGGCCCCGGGTGCGGCCAGATTGCCCCGCAGATGGACATCTACCTGGCCACCGGCAACGCGCACAAGGCGGAGGAATTCGGCCGGCTCTTCGCGCTTGCGGGCATGCGGAAAATCAAGGTCCGCTCGGCCAAGGAGCTCGGCGGCATACCCTTCGTGGACGAGAGCGCGGGCACCTTCGTCGGCAACTGCCGGCTCAAGGCCGAGGCGCTGCTGAGGATCGTGCCTCCGAAATCATGGGTGCTGGCCGACGACAGCGGACTGTGCTGCGACGCCCTGCAAGGAGGCCCCGGGGTCGATTCAGCCGTCTATGCGGGGACGGGAGCGACCGACGCCCAGAACCGGGCGAAGCTCCTGACGGCGATGAAGGACGCCCCGCTCCACCGTCGGGGCGCGCGCTTCGAATGCCACCTGCTGCTGCTCGGCCCCAACTGGACCGACGTGAAGTTCGTCGGGCAATGCTGGGGCAAGATCCTCGAGGCCGAGGCGGGCCGGGAAGGCTTCGGCTACGACTCGCTCTTCGTGCCCGCGAATCATGACCGCACGTTCGGCCAGCTCAGCGCGGCCGAGAAGGACGCGGTGAGCCACCGCGCCAAGGCCTTCGCGCAGCTGACCGACTGGCTTCGCGAAAACGGCTACGGCAGGTGAAGGCCGTCGTGAAGACGACCCGGCTGCCCTGAACCGGGGGCCGCGGCCAGCTGTGCGTCAGTGACGCGCCTGACCACGGCGTGGGCCAGGAGGGAGACCGCGATCACCAGCGCCGCCTGAAGCGTCAGCAATTGCGTGGCGAGAATCAAGGAGGGCTGATCGTCAGCACGCTCACTCATCACCTTCGTGAAGCGACCGAACACATTGGTGACCAGCCAGAACGTCCACCAGACCGGCACCAGGGCGGGCACAGGCTGCTCCCTCCACCCGGACGGGCTGTGACTGGCTTGCCACAGCTCGCGCATCCCGCGGTAAGGAAGCACCAGATTGACGAAAGGAACGAAGTAGAAGAGCAGCGCCTTCCCGGGAGTCTGCGTCAGGCCTTTCCGCACCGATCGCCCTGACGTGACGGTTGGCCAGCAGAATCCAGCGGGCGAAGAACGCGGCGGACAGCAGGAAGGTTCCGATTGTGACAACGTACAGCAGCTCCTGGCGCTCATCATTTCCCTCGAGTTCCTCCGTCGTCCAGGCCGGCCGCGCGATGAGCTCCCACTGCATCGCATTGGAGACCAGGAAAACCACGCTGACGACGGCATGCAGGATCAGAAAGGCTTTGAGCAGCCGCGCCGCCTCGGCGAACTTCCGGCGGGAGCGGTCGTCGGAAATCGGTTCCATGTCCTTGGGTATGGCATGCCGGTTCCGGCGACAAGCCCGAGAGCGGCGTGCGCCGGGCGCCCTCAGAAGAACACCGCCTCGGACAGCGCCTCGGCGGGTCCCATAAGCGCGACGCGCTGGGTCACCGTGCCGGGCTCACGTCCGCGGGTAAACGTGATGCGCGCCTGCGTGCCCTTCTCCGCATGCTCCCAGAGGAAGCGTGATCCGTCCTCATAGGTCCACTCAGCCGCCAGGTTGTCACCGGCGGGCGGAGCCTCGGAAATCAAGAATTCGGCGGTGACGTGCGACCGACCCAGGCCGGCGCAGTGCGCGAGGCAGGACTTCATCCACGTGAGCAGTCCGGCGGCCTCGCCGCGCAGGCCGCGTCCGTGCGAGACCGAGACCTTGCGCAGGCCGCGCACGAGGTCGGCCGGCGCATGGGCCGCGAGGAACTGTCCGAGAGCCTGACGGACCGGCAGGCAGCGCGCGACCGCGAGGTCACGCACCTGCTCCGGACGGGGAAATCCGAGGGAGAAGACCGCGTCGCCCACCAGCGAACGGTCGGTCACCACGCGTCGGCAGCGACGCGTCCATTCCAGCCAAGGCCCGAGTTCCTCGGCGGTCACGCCGTGCGCCCAGAGGTTCGTGGGCAGGTCGCCCTCCAACCAGGTGGAAACAAGGGATTCGAGTTCCGGACCGGGGCGGCCGTGGGCCAGGAGGAGGGCTTCGCAGCAGCGTTTGCCACGGCGGGCCGGATCGAAGAAACAGAGCACGTTGACCTTGGCCTCGAGCGGGGCGTCGGCGGCGTCCGCCGGACGTGCGGCGAGCACCACGAGCCGGCAGGGGTAGCGCTGCGCGAAGAGGATCGCCTCGTCGAAGCGGGCCTGCGCGTCGGCGGCGCCGACGCCCGCGCCGAACATCAGCACCACGTTCATCTGGGAGGCGCGCGCAGCCTCGTCGCCCTCGTCAGCCCAGGCCTTGTCCAGCGCATGGAGCGCGCCGGAAACCTTCACCGGGAAGCCCGGCAGCGCGTCGAGAATCGGATGCGGCATGGCTCAGCGGCCGGCGTTGCGCCAGGCGTGGCCGTGCGTGCCCAGCAGGGCGTCGGCGCCGGCGGGCCCCCAGGAGCCGGCGGCGTAGGACTCGAGCCCGCTCCTGCCGGCGGAAGCCCAGGAGTCGAGCAGCGGCGTGAAGAGGCGCCAGGAAGCCTCCGTCTCATCGCCGCGGATGAAGAGCGTCCGGTCGCCCACGATGGCGTCGAGGATGAGCCGCTCGTAGGCCTCGGGGGTGTTCGAGCCGTAGGTCGTTGCGTAGCGGAAGCTGAGGCGGACCGGCTGCGTGCGCGGCTCAAGCCCCGGCACCTTGGAATTGAGCACGAGCGTCGTGCCTTCGTCGGGCTGGATCTGGATGACGAGACGGTTGGGCACGAGGTCGTAGCGCGCGTCGCCGGCGAAGAGTCCCGACTCGGGCTGCTTGAACTGGATCGCGATCTCGGAGACCCGGCGGGCGAGCCGCTTGCCCGAGCGCATGTAGAACGGTACGCCCGCCCAGCGGGAGTTCTCGATCATGAGTCGCAGCGCGCAGAAGGTCTCGGTCGCGGAATCCGCGGGGATATCTTTCTCGGCGAGATAGCCGGGGACCTTCTCGCCGCCGGAGAGGCCTTCGGAATACTGGGCGCGCACGGCGTCGCCGCCGGCGCCGAGGCGCAAGGGCCGGACCGACTCCAGCAGCTTCACCTTCTCGTCGCGGATGTGCTCGGCCGAAAGCGAGCGCGGCTGCTCCATCGCGGTGAGGGCCAGCAGCTGCATCGTGTGGTTCTGCAGCATGTCGCGCGTGGCGCCGCTGTGGTCGTAGTAGCCTCCGCGCGAGCCGACGCCGAGCTCCTCGGCCACGGTGATCTGCACGTGGTCGACGTGATGCCGGTTCCAGAGCGGCTCGAACATCGGATTGGCGAAGCGCTGCACCAGCAGGTCCTGGACAGTCTCCTTGCCCAGGTAGTGGTCGATGCGGAAGACCTGCGGCTCGCGGAAGTTGCGCGCGGCGACGGAGTTGAGCGTGACGGCGGAGGCGAGGTCGCGGCCGAAGGGCTTCTCGATGATGACCTTGCTCTCCAGCGGCGTGCCCAGGTTGCGGGCGGCGAGGCCGGAACGACCGAGGTTCTCGAGGATGGCCTCGAACACCGTGGGGGGCGTCGAGACGTAGAAGACGAGCTGCAGGGGGCGCCCGGCGGCCTTCTCGGCGGCGGCGATGCGCCGCTTGAGCGCCTCGTAGGCCGCGGGCTCGTCATACCCGCCCGCGACGTAGGAGGCGTGGTCCTCGATGTGGCGCCAGATGTCGGGACGGAACTCACGTCGCGAGAAACGGGCGATGTCCTTGGCGGCCTGGACGCGGAATTCGGCGTCCGGCACGGCCTTGCGCCCGAAGCCGACGAGGTGGAAGTCGGCGGGGAGAAGGCTGTCGACCACGAGGTTGTAGAGCGCGGGCAGGAGCTTGCGGGCGGCGAGGTCGCCGGAGGCGCCGAAGATCACCACGCAGGTCGGCTGCGCGCCCCGATGCTTGCTCAGCCCGGTGAGGAAAGGATGGCGGTCGGTTTCGGACATCGGCTTCAGGGGCGGCGACGTCCGAAAAGGACTTCGCCGCGGTGGTGAAGGATGCGTACGGGACTCTCGTGGCAAACCATAACTTCCATGACGTCAAAACGATAATGCGCGACGTAGGGCGCCTGACGGATCCAGGCCGCGGCGGCCCGCCTCAGGGCGGTCTTCTTGCGGCGGTCGACGGCACGCAGGCCTTCGCCGGCGACCTGCGTCATACGGGTCTTCACCTCGACGAAGACGACCACCCCGCGCTCGAGCAGCACGAGGTCGAGTTCGTCCCTTCCGTTCCGCCAGTTACGGGCCAGGACGCGCGCGCCCCGGGCCCGGCAGGCTTCGGCGACCAGACGTTCACCCTTGGCGCCGAGATTCTCCTCGGCCCGACGGAAGCCCAGCAAACGAAGCAAACGACGCAACATGCGGCAAGCTGGCCTGCCGCGAGGCGCCGGGTCGAGCGCCCGTCGAGCGGTTCTTGACCTAGGGAACCACGGGGTGTTATCCCTGTCTCTCACCCCACACCCATGCGTCTCCCCACCCTCCTCGCCCTCGCCTGCGCCGCGGCCCTCTCCGCGGACCCAATCCCTGAAGCCGCCCGCCAGAACGGCTGGTTCATCGGCGCCCAGGCCTACACCTTCAGGGAGTTCTCCTTCTTCGAGGCCGTCGCCAAGACCAAGGAGGCCGGAGGCAAGACCATCGAACTCTTCCCCGGTCAGCCCGTGAAGCCCGGCTCCAAGGAGAAGACCCACCACTCGATGAGCGACGCCACCATGGCCGAGATCAAGGCCGAGCTCGCCCGCCAGGGCATCCACGCCGTCAACTACGGCGTGGTCGGCGCCAAGGGCCGCGACGACGTCTACGCCATCATGGCCTTCGCCAAGAAGATGGGCCTCTACGCCGTCTGCACCGAATCCACCGAACAGGTCGCCCACTGGGAGTCCGCCGCCAAGGAGTTCGACATCAAGGTCGCCTTCCATGAGCACGGCACCCGCCTCACCAAGGACGGCAAGATCGACACGAAGTACAAGGTCTGGGATCCCCTCTACATCCTCGGCGTCGTCGAAAGCCGTGACGCCCGCGTCGGCGCCTGCGCCGACATCGGCCACTGGGCCACTTCCGGCCTGAGCTCCGTCTGGGCGCTCAAGGTCCTCGAAGGCCGCATCGTCAGCGTGCACCTCAAGGACAAGTCCGACTTCGGCCACAAGGCCACCGTCGTCGTCGCCGGAAAGGGCGTGGTCGACGTGGACGGCTGCCTCAAGGAGCTCATCCGCCAGAAGTTCGACGGCCACATCTCCGTCGAGCACGAAGCCGATTGGAAGGACAGCGTCCCGCAGGTGAAGCATAACATCGATTTCGTCAAAGCCCACGCGAAGTGATCCGCGCCTGACTCGCAGCCGCCGAAGCCCCCGGACCTCCGGGGGCTTTTTTGTGGGCGGGTGAAACAGCCGACTGACTTCCGGGCGACAGGTGGCAGCCTCAGGTGGCGGGCGGCGGGCCATTTAGGTAGGGATGCGATTGCCATCGCATCCGGTTGAAACCGAAGACGAGAAGTCATCGGCTCTTAGCCTAGTTCATTCGACATGCAAAGGCAGCGTCTCGAACGGACGTGATGGCAATCACGTCCCTACCCAAGACACCCCCTGCCACCCGAAACGGCTGCCTCCCACTTTTGCACCTTTGCACAGGCCGTAGGCCGATTTGCACTTTTGCACAAATACGTAGCTACCCTTCCGGCGTGAAGCCGAGGACGACGTCCCAGCGCGCGGAGAGCTCGCCGGCCCTGGAGCCCTTCAAAGGATCGAACGCCAAGGTGACGCTCTCGCGTTGGGCGGGATTCTTGATGGCCTTGTAGACCATGTCGTTCGCATTCATCTCATGCCCTTTGACGTAACACTGGGTGATGAGCTCCTTCCTCCCCTTGATGCGCACGGCGAGATGGATGTGCGGGGTGCGCGGGCGGTAGGGCACGGGCTTGATGGTGCGGAAGAGGTATTCGCCGGAGGAACCGGTGAGGAAGCGGCCGAAGCCCTGGAAGTTGCCGTCGCGCTTGGCGGCGTTGCCTGACTTGGTGTGGATGTAGACGCCGTTGGCGTCGGCCTGCCAGATCTCGACGAGGGCGTTGCGGACGGGGTCGCCGCGCTCATCCAGGATGCGGCCCGAGAGCCAGGTGACCTCGCCGACGGCGGGCGTCAGCGAATTGTTCAGCACGAGCAGGTCGTTGTCGGTGTCCAGTGGCAGCCGGTCCGGATAGAAAGGTCCCTCGGTCTGCTTCGGGGTGCGCACGAGAGCCTCGGCGAAGGCACCGGGCACGGCGAAGGCGGCCGCCCCGAAGGCCAGACCCCGCAAGAAGTCACGGCGGTGACGGAGGTCGTCGGGCAGCGGGAATGTCGCCATGAGGGCATCCTGCGCCCGCAACCCTCCGGGGCAAGCACCAGGTACCCCGCACATAACCTTCCCCTCCGCCCTTCTTCCCCTTAACTTCCCAGGCCATGTCGGAGAACGTCCGCAAACAGATCCAGGCCCTCAGGAAGGAGGTCCAGAAGCACGAGGAGCTCTATCGCAAGAAACATGCGCCGGAGATCTCGGACTTCGAGTTCGACAAGCTGGTCGACCGGCTGGCCGACCTGGAGCGGGCCCATCCGCACCTGGCCGGACCGGACCTGGGCATCGGCGACGACAAGTCGGAGGGCTTCCAGCAAGCCGACCACAAGGCGCCGATGCTGTCGCTCGACAATACCTACGATGAAGCTGATTTCCGAGCCTTCGGAGAACGTCTCGGCAAGGCCCTCGGCGGCACGGGCCTGGAATTCATCGTCGAACCGAAAGTCGACGGCGTGGCGGTCTCGCTCACCTTCGAGAAAGGCAAATTCGTCCGGGCCGTCACCCGCGGCAACGGCGCGCGCGGCGACGACGTGACGGCCAACGTGGGTCTGATCCGCGAGATCCCGCGCAAGCTCAAGCGCGCGCCCGACCTGCTCGAGGTCCGCGGCGAGATCTACATGGAACTGTCCGAGTTCCAGCGCCTCAACGCCGAGCGCGAAGCCGCCGGCGAACCGCTCTACGCCAACCCGCGCAACCTCGCCGCCGGCACGGTCAAACTGCTCGACGCCGAGGAGGCCGCCCGGCGCCGGCTGAGCATCGTCTGCTACGGCCTCGGCGCCTGCGAGCCGGCCGACGTCTTCGGCACGCTCAAGGAGTTCAAGGCGAAGCTGAAGTCCTGGGGCTTCCCCGTGCGTGACGACATCGACGTGCGGCACGGCATCGACGCGGCCTGGGAGGCGATCCAGAAGCTGGACAAGCTCCGACGCGGCTTCCCCTTCCCCACCGACGGCGCCGTGGTGAAGGTGAACCGCATCGAGGACCAGCGCCGGGCCGGCACGACGAGCAAGTTCCCACACTGGGCCGTGGCGTTCAAGTTCCCGCCCGATCAGGCCGAGACCATCCTGCGCACGATCAGCATGCAGGTCGGTCGCACCGGAGCCATCACGCCCGTGGCAGAGCTCGACCCAGTCCTGCTGGCCGGCTCGACCGTCGCCCGCGCAACCCTGCACAACGCCGACGAAATCGCGCGCAAGGACATCCGCGAGGGCGACACGGTGCGCATCCAGAAGGCCGGCGAGATCATCCCGCAGGTGCTCTCTGTCGTGCTTGAAAAACGTCCCGCTGACGCCCGGCCCTTCGACTTCGAGGGCCGCCTGAAGGAACTCGGCCTCGACGCCACCCGCGAGGGCGAGGAGGCCGCCTACAGGCTGCGCGCGCCCTCGCGCGAGATGAAGATCCGTCGCCTCGTGCACTTCGCCAGCAAGCAGTGCCTCGACATCGACGGCCTCGGCGACGCCGTGGCGGAGCAGCTGGTGGATCTCGCCCTCGTCGACGCGCCGGTCGACGCCCTAGCCGTGACGCCCGCCCAATGGCGCCTGCTCGAAGGCTTCAAGGACAAGTCCGTCGACAACATGATGGCCGGCCTCGCCCAGGCCAAGCAGCGCGAACTCTGGCGCGCCATCCACGCCCTCGGCATCCCGAACGTTGGCATGCAGACCGCCAAGGACCTCGCCCGCCACTTCAGGTCCATGGACGCCCTTGCGAATGCGAAGAAGCCGGACCTGCTCATCACCAAGGTCGGGAAGAAAGGCGGCGTGTCCCATGAGTCCGTCATCGCCGGCGTGGGCAAGGAAGTCTCGGACTCCATCCTCTCCTTCTTCAGCGACCCCAACCACCGCGACTGGGTCAAGGCCATGCGCAAGGCCGGCCTCAATCTCATCGGAGCATCTGCGGGCGGCTCCGTCGAGGGCATCGCTGGCAAGACCTTCGTCCTCACCGGCACCTTACCGACCCTCGGCCGCGACGAGGCACGCGACCTCATCGAGAAAGCCGGGGGCAAAGTCTCCGGCAGTGTCAGCAAGAAGACCAACTATGTCGTGGCCGGCGAAGAGGCCGGATCAAAGCTGACCAAGGCCCAGGAACTCGGCATCGCCATCCTCGACGAGGCGGGCCTGCGCGCGCTGTTGGGCTAATTGACGCGTCGACAATCCATCCTGGGAGCCTAGGCTCTTCCTCATGCACACCCTACTGCTTACCGCTTCGCTCCTCGGCTTAGCCCTCACCGCTTCGACCGTGACCCGCGTCCCCCCCGACGCGGCCAGCCAATGGCAGAAAGCCTATCCGGCCGCGGCGAAGGGCATGAAGCGCATCGTGATCCATCTCGAGGCCAAGCCTGACGAGTTCGCCTGGAAGGTCGAGCTCAGCGTCGGCCGCACGATGGAGACCGATGGCGTGAACCGCATCGGCGGCGGCGCCCGCCTCACGGAGAAGACCGTCGAAGGCTGGGGTTACAACTACTTCGAAGCCAGAGCGACGGGGCCGATGTTCTCGACCCTGATCGGCGTCTCGCCCGACCAACCCAAGGTGACCCGTTTCGTGACCATGGCCGAAACGGGTCTGGTACGCTACAACAGCAATTTGCCGGTCATCGTGTACGTCCCCGCAGACATGGAGGTCCGCTACCGCCTCTGGCAGGCCGAACCGGAAGCCCGCAAGGGCGACGAAGGCTGAGCGAGCGCTGACGAACAAGCCCCTCCGTTCCCTTCGATGAGCAAAGCCGTCCTGCCGGACGATGTTGCGCAATACGCACGCACAGGCGATGCCACGGCATTGGAATGGTTACAGAGCGAGGGCATGAACACCGACCTCCGCGACGAGAGGGGCGACACGCTCCCGATGCTGGCGGGCTACCATGGACGGGCCGAGGTCATGAAGATGCTGCTGGATACGGGCGCGGCGAGGGACCTGGCGTCCGGGGAACGGCGTTGACCCGTCGCCTTCACGCCCAAGCATCGGGCCGTCGCATGCTGAACTCACCCCGCATCTGGATGGACCGCGAAATCGAGTCGTTCGGGAAGTCGCTCCCGGAAGGCTCCCTCGTCCTCGACGCCGGCGCGGGCAAGCAGGCTTACCGAGGCAAGTTCGCGCACTGCAGGTATGAGGCGGCCGATTTCGAAAAGGTCGACAAGACCTACGCCAAGAGCACCTACGTCTGCGATATCAAGGCCATCCCGGTCGAGGACGGACGCTTCGACGCGATCCTCTTTACGCAGGTGATGGAGCACCTGCCCGACCCTCAGGCGGCGGCCAGGGAATTCCACCGGGTGCTCAAGCCGGGAGGACGCATCCTCTACACGGGCCCGTTCTGGTATGAGGAGCACGAACAGCCTTACGACTTCTACCGCTACACGCAGTTCGGCGTGCGGCAGGTGTTCGGACAGGCGGGACTGGAGGTCGTCGACCTGCGTTAGATGGACGGCTACCTCGCCTCCGTGGCCCACCAGCTCAAGCGCATGCGCAGCGCCCTACCGCTCAATCCGCTCGCCCACGGCGGGCCGCTGCGCGGACCCATGGTCTACCCGTTCTTCATGATGCTGAAGGTCCTCGCCCCGCTGCTGGCGCCCATGGCCGCCTGGGCCGACGCCGGAGCGCGGCACACCGCCTCGGGCTTCCCGATGAACTACCTCGCGGTGATCAGGAAGCCTTTCTGATCACTTGCAGCAGCCGGAGCGCGGAGCGGCTACGTCGGCGAGTCGGGCGCGCAGGTCGCGTCGCTCGGCGTCGTCGGTGGCACCCACCAGCAGAGTCTCGAGGTGACGGACGGAGCGCGCGCGGGCGTCCGCATGACGGGCGGCGGCGAGACGCGAGGCGCCCAGCTTCCAGAGGGCTAGGACGAGGAGCAGCTGCACGGCGAAGGCGGTCAGGTATCCCGTGATCTTCTGGGTCGCGCCGACGTCATTGGTCGCGTTCTGGACGAAGGCCAGGCCCGACTTGGTCAGAGCGTAGGCGAAGAGGAAGGCCACGACCAGGAGCAGCGCTCCGGTCCAGCGGGAGCAGCGGGCGGCACGGCGGAAGGGGGCGGCGAGTTCGGAGGTTTCCTTGGAGCAACTCATGCGGCTGAACATGGCGGGAAGGGAGGTCGGGAGCAAGCCCCGCCCTTGACCTGCCGCCCCCCCGCAGGTGTAGTCCGGCGTGGCCACGAAGCTCCTGCTCCTCGACTGCGACTCGACGCTCTCATCCATCGAGGGCGTCGACGAACTGGGCCGCCTGCGCGGACCAGAGACCTTCAAGGCCGTGGAGGACATGACCAACGCGGCGATGAACGGAGGCACGCCCATGGAGACCGTCTTCGCCCGACGACTCGAAATCATCCGACCCACCCTATCCGAACTGGAGTCCATCGGCGCGCAATACGTCGCGACGGTGGAGCCGACCGCCAAGGCGACCCTGGCCCGCCTCCGTGACGCCGGCTGGAAGATCGCGATCGTCAGCGGGGGTTTCACCCAGGCCATCCTGCCCCTGGCCCGGCATCTCGGCATCGAACGCGTCGAGGCGGTCACGCTGCGTTTCCATGCCGACGGCACGTATGCCGGCTTCGACGAATCCTGCCCGACCTGCCGGACCAAGGGGAAGAACGCCGTGGCCCGCAAACTGAGGGAGGAGTTCGGGGCAGACCGGACGGTCATCGTCGGCGACGGCGCCAGCGACCTCGAGGTCAAGGAGGACGTAGACCTCATGGTCGGCTTCGGCCGTTACGCCCAAAGGCTGAAGGTGGTCGCCGGAGCCGACGCCTTCATCACCTCGCTCGACCAGCTGCCCGCAGTCCTGGGCTGAGAGGCAGACAAGCAGACTCAGGTGCAAAGGTGCGAATCGGCGCCTTGGGCGCCTGTGCAAACGTGCAAAGGTGAGAGACGACCGCTTCGGGTGGCAGGTGAATCAGGCAGGATTGAGCGACGTCGCTCAACCGCGGCTGACCAAGGGTGGTCAGCCCTACCTCAAGACAAGGGCATGAACTCAAAGGGAGACCAGAAAACGGATGACCAGCTGGCGACCTTCTGCCCTCTGTCATCGATTCAGTCATCTATTCAACCCTTCCCACCCCTTTCCCCACTTTTGCACCTTTGCACTTTTGCACCCTTGCGCTCAATCTTTTCCCGTGCGTCCCCTCCTGCCCCTCGTCGTCGCCGCCTGCGTCGCCTTCGCCCAGGCGGCCGAGCCCGCGGCCGCAGCCCCCGGCCAAGGACCCCTCCGTGTCTTCATGCGTTCCGGGCCGAAGTCCCACGGACCCGGCTGCCACGACCATCCGGCCTTCCTGCGTGACTGGACCGTGCTGCTGAAGGAGCGTGGCGCGCGCGTGACCGGCGGCGACGTCTTCCCGACCGCCGCGGACCTCGCTGACGTCGAAGTCATGGTCATCCACCGGCAGGTGGGCGGCAACTTCAAGCCCGAGGAGCAGAAGGTCGTCGACGACTACGCCCGGCGCGGCGGAGGTTTCGTCGTCATCCACGCGGGCGCCGTCGCCGGCGCCGACGCTTCAGCGGACCACTACCGAGACATGATTGGCGGCTCCTGGCGCCAGAAGGTCACCAAGTGGCGCGAAGGCCCGATGCAGCTGACCTTCGTCGACCGCGGGCACCGCATCACCGCGGGCGTGGCCGACTTCGGCATGGACGACGAGATCTACTACGACATGGACCTACGCGCCGACATCCACGTGCTGGCCACCGCCCCCACGCCGAAGAAGAAGGACGACGGCTTCGAGGCGCAGCCCCAGATCTGGACTTATGAGAAGGCCGGCGCCCAGCGCGCCTTCGTCTTCATCCCCGGCCACCGCCACGCGAACTTCGCCCACGCCAACGTCCAGCGGCTCCTCCTGCGCGGCATCGCATGGGCCGGACGACGCAACCCTTCCCTGCTGACTGGCGGGAAGTGACCGCGCTCAGACGCCGAGCAGCTCCTTGAGACGGCGACGGCGGTAGCTGAAGATGCCCTCGACCTTGGGCTTCACGAACGGATAGGCCACCTCGCCGAGGGGCCAGAGCGGCAGCTTCCAGAGCACCTCGTCGTCCATGCGCGTCCTGCCGCCCTCGTCGGAGAACGTGTGCGTGTGGATCCAGAGGGCGTAGGGCCCGCGCAGCTGCTCATCGACGAAGCCGTAGGGCGGATCCCAGTGGGCGATGCGCGTGCGCCATCCGAACGGGATTCCGTGCAGCCTGAGCCGGTAGTCGATCAGCGTACCGACGCACATCTCGATGGGCGTCGGGGTAAGGATGCGGAAGTCGAGCTCCGGCGGCGTGATGGCCTGCAGATTCTCGGCCCGGGAGAAGAAGTCGAAGACCTTCTCGACGGGCAGAGGCAGCAGCGCCGTCTCGAAGAAGCGATGCACGCCCTTGGGCAGGGACTTGGGTCGGGACAGGTGGTCTCGGCGGTGGTGGCGGATGACTTCGCTGTAGTCGCTCACGTTCGGGACGCCGCAGACTGGCCCCGGCCGAGGTGACTGTCAAGGGACCGGACCGAAATCGGCTTGCCGCCCACGCCCGCGCGATTTCCCTAAAAGGCCGGCCGCATGTCATCCCCTCGCTCCCGCAACCGCACCCAAGGCGCCTTCGGCAACCGCCGGCCGCGCCCGCTTGGATACATCCCCGAGTCACCCCGGGAGCTGCCCGTCGTCTCGGAGGGAAAACAGCGAACCATGGCTGAGAATCTCGTCAGTTTCTGCAGCGGACTGCTGGAGAACGCCCAGATGGAAATCAACAAGGCTAGGGCCAACAACCTGCCGAATTCCGAATTGAGACAGCTGCAGCACACCCTCACCAAGGGGGCGATGAACATCGGAATCAGCGTTTGGAACGCCTCAATCATGGGGGACAAGGCGATCATGAACGCCAGGAAAGTCATCGGAGCCCTGCCCCAGGCCGAGGGCGTCGACGAGCTGATCGACGAACTGCTGGACAAGAAGGCGCGCCTCTTCCCCGACGAGAAGAACCTGATCACCAACTTCCTCATGCCCTTTAGCGAGCGAAACGGCGGGTCGTTCACCATCAGCGCCGTCAACGTCAACCCCGAGGGCGTGCAGAAGGCGGACCTGTCGGACCTGGTGAAGGTGGGCGGCTGAGCGGCTTTCCATTTGCACCCCGCCGCAGAAAGGCAGGAATGGACGCATGGCATCCATCGCCCTCCGTGACGCTGAAGTAATCGACGAGGGCCGCCGTTTCCGGGCGGACATGCTCATCCGCGACGGCCGCATCGAACGGGTCGGGGACCTGGCAGGTGCGAAGGCCGAGCGGGAACTCGACCTGAAGGGCAAGCTGGTGGTGCCCGGCTTGATTGACGACCAGGTGCACTTCCGCGAGCCCGGTCTCACGCACAAGGCCGAGATCGCGACCGAGTCGAGGGCCGCGCTCGCCGGAGGCGTGACCTCCTACATGGAGATGCCCAACACCAATCCTCCGGCGACCACGCTCGAGGAACTCGAGAAGAAATACGCCCGGGCGGCGGCCTGCTCCCCGGCCAACTACTCCTTCTTCCTCGGGGGCACCAACACCAACGCCGAGACGCTCAAGGCCATGGACCCGCGCAAGGTCTGCGGCGTGAAGGTGTTCATGGGCTCCTCAACCGGCGAAATGCTGGTCGACCGCACGGAGGCTCTCGAGTCGATCTTCCGGCACTCCCCCGCCCTCATCGCCACGCACTGCGAGGACACCCCGATGATTAAGCGGGCCGAGGCCGAGGCGCGCGCCCGCTGGGGCGGGGACGTGCCCGCCGCCGAGCACGCCCGCATCCGCTCCGCCGAGGCCTGCTACGCCTCCTCCTCCCTGGCCGTCTCCCTCGCGCGCAAGTACGACGCCCGCCTGCACGTGCTGCACATCACCACCGCCAAGGAGCTCTCGCTCTTCACCGCCGAGCCGCTCGGAGCGAAGAAGCGGATTACCTCCGAGGCCTGCGTGCACCATCTCTGGTATGCGGAGGAGGACTACGCCCGGCTCGGACACCGCATCAAATGCAACCCCTCCATCAAGACGCGCGCCGACCGCGACGCGGTGCGGGCCGCGGTGGCGTCCGGGGTGATCGACGTGCTCGCCACGGACCACGCCCCGCACACCAGGGAGGAGAAGGCGCAGGCGTACTTCAAGGCCCCTTCGGGCCTCCCCCTCATCCAGCACCCCCTGCTCATGCTCATCGACATGGCGGCCCAGGGCGCCTTCAGCCTCGAGACCGCGATCGCCCGCGCCTGCCACGCTCCCGCCCGGCTCTTCGGCGTGCAGGGTCGCGGATTCATCCGCGAGGGACACTGGGCCGACCTCGTCGTCGTCGACCCCGGCAAGCCGACGAAGGTCAGCGCGGACAATCTCCTCTACAAATGCGGATGGTCGCCCCTTGAGGGCCACGTCTTCAGCGCGTCGATCGAGCGGACCTTCGTCAACGGCGTCTGCGTCTACGAGGACGGCAAGGTGCGCCCGGACGCCCCAGTGGGCATGCGGCTGAACTTCGACGGCAACGCGAGGTGAAGGGTGCAGACGACCTGGTCGCCGGGCCCGTCTCAGTCCGCCGGAATCTCGTGCTTGGCGCCCGCCTCGTAGCGCTCGCACCAGGCGCGTGACCAGGACGCGTAGTCGCCCGCCCGGATGTGGGCTTGCGCCTGCGCCATCAGGTCCTGCAGGAAGTGGATGTTGTGCAGCGCCAGCAGCGTGCCGCCCAGGCTCTCGCCCGCGTGATGGAGATGACGCAGGTAGGACCGCGAGAAATGGCGGCAGGCGTAGTTGTCCAGCCCTTCGACGAGTGGCCGGTGGTCGTCCTTGTAACGCAGGTGCTTAAGATTGACCGGACCGTCGGGCGTGAAAGCGCCGCCGTGACGGCCGATGCGCGTGGGCATCGTGCAGTCGAACATGTCCGCCCCGAGACCGACCATCTTCAGCAGCTGTGCGGGCGTGCCCACGCCCATGACGTAGCGGGGCTTGTGGGCGGGCAGCAGGGGCGCGACGAGGCCGACCTGATGGAGCATGTGCTCCTCCGGCTCACCCACGCTGACGCCGCCGATGGCGTGTCCCGGGAAGTCCAGCCCGCCCAGTTCCTCGGCACAGCGGCTGCGGAGGTCGTCGTGGACCGAGCCTTGGTTGATGCAGAAGAGGTGGCGGCCGGAGGCGAGGAAGCCCCGTTCCTTGGCGAGGGCAAGCATCTCCTTGGCCCAACGGACCGACCGCGTCACGGCCACCTCGCAGGCCGCGCGCTCGCAGGGATAGGGCGGGCACTCGTCGAGCACCATGGCGATGTCCGAGCCCAGCTTGTCCTGGATGTCGAAGCAGTCCTTCACGTCGAGGAACAGCCGGTTCCCGTCGAGGTGGGAGCTGAAGTGGATCCCGTCGTCCGTGATCTGACGGAGCTTGGCCAGGGAGAAGACCTGGAACCCGCCGCTGTCCGTCAGAATCGGCCGGTTCCAGTTCATGAACTTGTGCAGTCCGCCAGCGGCGGCGACAACGTCGCGGCCCGGCCGGAGGTTCAGGTGGTAGGTGTTGCTGAGCAGAATCTGGGCGCCCGTCTCCTCCACCTGGGCCGGCGTGAGCCCCTTGACCGTGGCCTGGGTGCCGACGGGCATGAAGACCGGCGTACGGACCTCCCCATGGGGGGTCTGGAGGACGCCGAGACGGGCCGCCGAGCGCGCGTCGGTCTGCAGGAGCTTGAACACCCCGAAAACCTAGGGCTCGGCCGGGCACGCTGGCAAGGGGAAGGCGACGCGCCGGCGGAGCTTGCGCGAGCGGACGCCGGCGCGCCACGTCCCCCTCCCCGGACTACAGCGAGAAGCTCTCCCCGCAGGAGCAGCTGGCCTTGGCGTTCGGATTGGAGAACTTGAATCCCCCGCCGATCATCTTGTCCGAAAAATCCAGCACCGTTCCGCGCAGGTAGAGGGCCGACTTCGGATCGACCAGCACCTCCACCCCCGCGGTGCGGACCAGGATGTCCCCGGCCTTGGGGGCTTCGGCGAAACGGAGACGGTAGGAAAGGCCGTTGCAGCCGCCGCCGGAGATGGCCACGCGCAGGAACGGGACGCCGCCCTCCCGCTCACGGAGCGCCATGACCTTCGCTCCGGCGGGCGCGGTCAGGCGGACGAGCCGTTCATCGGCCTGCCGCGGGGCGGTGGTGACGTCGCCGTCCATGATCGGAAGGGAACGTTCCGGCCCGCGGATGGCAAGCGTGCGCCCAAATCAGGCTTGCCCGGAACGGGCCGCCCCGCCATCTAGGAACCTCTTGGGTGACGGTCGCGTAGCTCAGTTGGTTAGAGCGCTGCATTCACATTGCAGAAGTCACAGGTTCAAGTCCTGTCGCGACCACCACCCGGGAAGCGCCGCCCAAAATTACAACTTTATTAGATTATTATACTTTAGTCGGACGCCGTTCTGGGCTTCCTTAAGGACGTCCGTTTCTACAAAAATGCTTCTGGTCACACACCCGAAGAAGCATGTCAGAGAGCCCCGCATCCCGGTCCAATGAGACCGTCGCCCAGCTGCTGATCCGCATCCGCGAAGTCCACGAGAAGCGCGGCAACTGCACCATGGCCCTGAGGGCGGACGTCTGGATGCGCCTGGGTGGGGAGGACCTCGACATCAGTCCCTCCAACTTCCATCGCGCGGTGGCCCGCTGGCTGGTGAACGCCGGCCTGGTCTCCAGACGGGACACGGACGACGTGGCCGCGGCCCTCTACTGCCTGGGCGTGACCAACTCCAACAACCTCTTCCAGAAGGTCCACCAGGGCAAGACCGAGCCCCATGGCATCGGCCGCAACGGACGGCTGAACGGCCGCGGACGCCGGCGCCTGCAGGGCTGAGGCTCGCTCGGCGGCCCGCCGTTGACTTCGCCCCGGCCGTCCGAGATGATGGACGGATGAGCCGCCACCAGGAGAGGCGCGAAAAGGACAAGGAACGCGCCCGTTCCTTCATCGAGCGCCGTCTGGACGACATCCGGCGCCGGCTGGGGCTGAAATCGCATGACGCCCCGCTGCCCGGCGAGGCCGCCTACGATGACACCGAGATCGGCCGGGCCCCGGGGCAGCTGCCCGCCGCCTCGCCCTTCGAGTCCACCGCCCCCACCCGCTTCCGGGTCCACTGCTACGACGAGAACACGTGCAAGATGGAGGAGTTCTCGGACCTGGACGCCATCGGACGCTACGCCGGGCGGCCCGGCATGGTCTGGATCCAGGTCCTCGGCATCACCGACCCCCAGGTGGTGCACGTCGTGGGCGCCTTCTTCGACATCCCGATGCTCGCCCAGGAGGACGTGCTGACGAGCACCTCCCGCCCGAAGTTCGAGGAGCATGGCGACAAGATCCTGGCCGTGGCCCGCTCCGTCCGCATCGGCGTCGAGGAGGACACGCCCCGCGGACAGCAGATCTCGGTCATCGCGGCCCAGAACTGGGTCATCTCCTTCCACGAGAACGACGAGAAGGTCTTCGACGCGGTCGAGCGGCGCATCGCCGAGAACAAGGGCAACATCCGCAAATGGCATGCGGGCTACCTCTTCTACTCCCTGCTGGACACCCTGGTCGACCGGCTGCTTTACCAGACCGAGGAGATCGAGGACGCCATCACCGAACTGGAAGACTCCATCCTGAAGGGCACCGACGACTGGGACCTCAACGAGGTCTACCGGCTCAAGCGCGTGGTGGTGCGGCTCAGCCGCCTCGCCCAGCCGCTCAAGGACATGGTCAGCGTGCTCGAGCACTACGAGCACCCGCTACTCCCCTCCTCGTTGGACATCTTCCTGCGCGACCTCTACGACCATTCAATCCGCGCCGCGGACCGCATCGAGCACGCCCGCATGGTCCTACAGGACCTCCAGGAATACCACCATACGCAGCAGGAGCGGAGGACGAGCGAGGTCGTCCGGGTGCTCACGGCGATGAGCTCGGTCTTCATCCCGCTGACGTTCCTCGTGGGCGTCTGGGGCATGAACTTCGAGTTCATGCCGGAGATCCACACGGAATGGGGCAGGGAGTACGGCTACCTGATCGCCTGGGGTACCATCGCCCTGACGGCCCTGGGCATCACGCTCTGGATGAAGCGCAAGCGCTGGTGGTGAAGGCGGGGAACGCGCTCAGCGTTGAGGACTGAGCCGATTGCTGAAACGAGTACTGGATCGATCACGGATGAGAAACGTCACCCAAAATGACCGACCCAGGCCCAAGGGTACGAGTTGCCCTGCCTTGTCTGCCATTGACGCAGTCATCGATCCAGCACTCGACTCAGTGATCCCCTTCAAGCGCAATCCTGGGCGTCGACGTCCAGGACGTCGGTGACGTCGGCGTCGCGCAGAAACTTGGCGCGGAGCGGCAGCAGCGCGGCCAGCAGGGGCTTCACCGCAGGCACGAGGTACCACACGTGGAAGCGGTGCTGATCCTGCACCTTCTCGAAAGGACACGGGGCCGGGCCGCGGATCTCGGCGAGGCCCGGATGCAGCCGCTCGAACTCCTTGACCCACGCCTCGGCCACGAAGGCGGCCTTCTCGGCGTTGCGACCCCGGAAAAGGTGACGCACGAGATGCCGCTCGGGTGGATAGCCGAACTCGACGCGACGCTCCAGTTCGGCCGAGACGAAGCCCACGTAGTCCAGCCGTTTGGCGAACTGCACGGGGTCGGAGGCGGGCTGGAAGGTCTGCACGACCACGACCCCCTCGAGGTCGCCCCGTCCCGCCCGGCCCGCCACCTGCGTCAGGAGCTGGAAGGTGCGCTCCGGGGCGCGGAAGTCCGGCATCTGCAGGGAAAGGTCGGCGTCCAGGATGCCGACCAACGTCACGCGCGGGAAATCGAGGCCCTTGGCGATCATCTGGGTGCCGAGCAAGACGTCGTAGCGTCCGGCCCGGAAGTCGGAGAGCACCTTGCGGAAGAGGTCCTTGCGGCCCATGGTGTCGGCGTCGAGACGGGCTACCTTCATCCGCGGGAAGAGCTGGGCGAGGGCCTCCTCCGCGCGTTGCGTGCCGTGGCCCTTCCAGCGCACCTTGGGTGAGCGGCAGGAGGGGCAGGCGACCGGAGCCGGCTCCCGGTGGTCGCAAAGATGGCAGCGCGCCGTGTCGTCGGTGCGATGCAGGGTGAGGGAGACGCTGCAGCGGGGGCACTGCACGGCCGCACCGCAGTCCGGACAGACCAGCGACCGGGAGTGCCCGCGGCGATTGAGGAAGAGGATGGACTGCTCCCGGCGCTGCATGCGCTCGCGCAGGCCGTCGACCAGCTCACGGGAGAGGATGTGCTGGCCCTTGGAGTGCAGCACCTCGCGGCGCATGTCCACGATGCGGAAAGCCGGCATCGGTCGGTCGTCGACCCGCGCGGGCATGATGTCCAGTGCGTAACGGCCCGCCGCGGCGTTGCGCCAGCTCTCCATCGAGGGCGTGGCCGAGCCCAGGACGCAGGCGGCCCCCAGCAACGAAGCCCGCATCACGGCCACGTCGCGCCCGTGGTACATCGGCGTCTCCGACTGCTTGAAGGAGGCCTCGTGCTCTTCGTCGACCACGATGAGCCGCAGGTCCGGCAGCGGCGCGAAGACCGCAGAGCGGGCTCCGACCACCACCCTCGCCTGCCCGAGCGACATCGCCATCCAGGCGTCGAAACGTTCGCCCGCGGAGAGATGACTGTGCCAGACGACGACCTTGGTCCCGAGGTCGGCGAGACGGGAACGCAGACGCCCGACGGTCTGGGGCGTGAGCGCAACCTCCGGCACTAGGAACACGGCGGAGCCGCCTTCTGAGACGACCTTGCGGATCAGCGAGACGTAGACCTCGGTCTTGCCCGAGCCGGTGACGCCGTGCAGGAGATGGGCCCGGAAGGCCCTAGAATCGAGCGTTGCGGACACGGAGGCGACCGCGGCGGCCTGCTGGGGATTGAGGATGTGGCCGGCGGCGGGGACGCCCTCCGCCTCGGCGAAGGGGTCGTCATATGCGACGCGGAGCAGCACGCTGGAATCCTCATGGACGACGCCCGAGCGGATGAGCGCGTCCACCGCCTGCTGCGACAGTCCGAGTCCGTTAACCGCCTTGGCGCGGTCGACTGGCCGCTTCTGAGCGGAGAGGAAATCGATGAGCTGGGCCTGCCGTGGCGCGCGGCGTCGCAACTTGTCCAACACCTCGGCTTCCGGAGGACGCGCGAGCGTGAGCATGCGGCGCAGGACGGGACGGACGCCCTTGCGGACGGCCGCGGGCAGGAGCGTCTCCAGCACCGAATTGAGCCCGCATCCGTAGTACCCCGCCATCCACTCGGCGAGCCGGCAGCAGTCGGGAGTCATCACCGGCTGCTCGTGTTCGAGCAGCATCACGCTGCGGAGCTTCGCGTCCAGCGGAGGCTCCGCCGGACACTTCCAGACAACGCCCAGGCTGGTGCGCCCGCCCAGCGGGACGCGCACGAGATGTCCCGGGCGCAGCTGGCCCTTCAGCGCCGCCGGCACCGAATAAGAATAGGCCCTCGCGCCACCGTCGAAGGGGACGACCTCGGCCACGCCGGGCTCGATCTCTCCGAAAAGGTCTGGCACGCGGGGACAGTCGCCCAATGGTCCGGGCTTTTCAAGCGGTGGCTGGGGTCAGCCCCCGTCGCCGTTGGAATGCGCCGCGATGCGGGCGCACATCAGGGCCCAGAAGCAGCCGATGCAGTTCGCCACGACCAGCTGCAGGGAGGTCGGGAGGGAATAGAAGATGAAGGTGCCTGGCAGCCACACACAGTAGTTGGGCAGGAGATTGGGCAGGACGAGCCGGCGGTACCAGCCCGGTCCCATCGAAGCCCGCAGGCGGGACAGATCCCAGCCGTAGTCCTTCCAGAGGTGGGAGATGGCCTGCAGGGGCGCGCCGATGAACACGGTGAAGCCGAGCATGTCGACCGCGACCTTGAGGCTGACCGCGCGGAGGCTGGGCTCCTCGCCGAACCAGCGTGCCTGCAGGGAATAGAAGCCGCTGATGAGCACGCCCATGAGCGCCCACCAGACGAGGCAGTGCACGAGATCTGGCAACGGGTGCCGGGGGCGCAGGCGGGGGAAGGCCATGCGGAAGCACCAGGGCACGAGCCCGGCGGAAAGGGACGACCAGACGGCGGCGAAAATGAGCGGCGACTCCACGTTGAGCGCGCCGATACGGTCCAGGGACGCTTTCACGGCGTCGACGCGGTAGTAACTGACGGTCAACGCGGTCGCGATGCCCAGGATGATGAGCAGCGGGAAGAAGTTGTCCCGCACGGCCCGGAGCCCGGCGGTCCAGGGAGGAGGCAGCGCCTCCTGGCTCATCCGAGAATGCGGCGCAGGAGCTGGTCGACCAGCCCCGGGTTGGCCTTACCCTGGGTACGCTTCATGATCGGGCCCTTGAGCGCGTTGATGGCCTTCTCATTGCCGGCGCGGTATTCGGCGATGGACTTGGCGACGGACGGATCGGCCACTACCTCACGGATGATCTTCTCCAGCTCGCCGGTGTCGCTGTTCTGGCGGAGGCCCTTGGCGTCGACGATGGCGGCCGCCTCCTGTCCGGTGTTGAACATCTCGGTGAACACCTCCTTGGCCTGCTGCTTCGAGATGACCCCCTCATCGGTGAGCTTCACGAGGCCAGCCAGGGAGGCGGGTCGGATCGGGCAGGCCGAAAGGGGGATGGGCGGCACGGCTGCGGTCAGGTCGCGCAGGAGGTCGTTGGCGACGAGGTTGGCGACGCCCGACGGGTTGGCCGGGTGGGCGGCGACGGCGGCCTCAAACCACTCTGCCAGCACACGGTCGGCGACCAGCACGGAGGCGGCAGTGTAAGGCAGGCCGAGCTTTTCGACGTAGCGGCGCTGGCGGTCGTAAAGATTCTCGGGGACCTGCTTGGCCAAGCGCGCGACCGTCTCGCGGGAGATTTTCAGGGCCGGGATATCCGGATCCGGGAAGTAACGATAGTCGTGGGCGTCCTCCTTGTCGCGCAGGACGTAGCCCCGGGCGAGCTCGGCGTTCCAGCCACGCGTTTCCTGCGCGATGGAGCGGCCGGCCCCGAGTTCACGGATCTGGCGGGCGGCTTCGTAAATGACCGTATCACGGACGCTCGAAATCGAGTTGAGGTTCTTGGTCTCGGTGCGGGTGCCGAGCTGGGCATCGCCGCGGCGGCGGACGGAGACGTTGCAGTCGCAGCGCAGCTGGCCCTTCTCCATATCGCAGTCGGCGACGCCGGCCTGCGTGAGCATCGCGACCAACGAACGGAGGAAGGCCTCGGCCTCGGCGGCGGAACGGAGGTCTGGCTCGGTGACAATCTCAAGGAGCGGCACGCCCGCGCGGTTGTAGTCGATGAGCGATCCGCCGCCCGCATGGCTGAGCTTGCCCACGTCCTCCTCGAGGTGCGCGTGATGGATACGAACGGACTTGTGCTCTCCCATCACGTTGCGCGAGGGACCAGGCAGCTCGATTTCGACGCGCCCGCCGACTACGACCGGGAAGTCCTTCTGGGTGAGCTGGTAGTTCTTGGGATTGTCCGGGTAGAAGTAGTTCTTCCGGTCCCAGGCGCAGCGCTCAGGAATCTCCGCGCCCACGACGAGTCCGAAAAGCACGGCCTTCTCAACCGCCTCGCGGTTGACCACCGGCAGCGTGCCGGGGAGCCCGAGCACGACCGGATCGACCTGGGCGTTGGGTTCCTGACCGAACCCCCAAGGGGAGGACGCGAAGACCTTGGCGCGGGTGCGCAACTGGACGTGGACCTCGAGGCCGATGACAACTTCCCAATCCGAAGGCACTTGGCTCATAGCGGGGCTTGCTGATGGGCGTAGCCGTGGGCGTCCTCGAACAGACGGCCCGCGGCCAGCAACTTAGACTCGGAGAGCGGCGCTCCGACGAGATGGAATCCGACCGGGAGACGGCCAGACTTACCGCAGGGCACCGAGATCGCCGGAAGACCGGCGAGGTTGGCGGGAATCGTAAAAACGTCCTCGAGGTAGAGCTGCAGGGGATCTGCGGCCTTCTCTCCGACCTTGAAGGCGGGCGTCGGGACGGTCGGGGTGAGCAGGACGTCGACGCCCGCGAGAGCGGCGAGGTATTCGGCGCGGATCTTCGCGCGGGCGCGGAGGGCGCGGACGTAATAGGCGTCGGCGTAACCGGCGCTGAGCACGAAGGTGCCGAGGAGGATGCGGCGCTTCACCTCCGGGCCGAAGCCCTCGGAGCGACTGGCCGTCATCATCTCGACCGGCGTCCCGGAGACGGCGGAGCGATGTCCGTAGCGGACGCCGTCATATCGTCCGAGATTTGAGGAGGCCTCGGCGGTCGCGACGACGTAGTAGGTCGGGACGGCGAGGTCGGCGGAGGGCAGCTCGACCTCGGAGACCGCGCAGCCCTGCGAGCGGTAGAATTCGACGGCGGCGTTGACGGCGGTGGCCACCTCGGGGGCGACGCCCTTGCCGAGGAAGCCCTTGGGGACGCCGATGCGCAGCTTGCGCGCGTCTCCGGCGGGCGTGAGCGCGCGGTCGGAGGGACCGAAGCAGGTCATGTCGCGCGCGTCGGCCGAAGCCAACGCGTCGAGCAGCAGTGCGCAGTCCTCAACGCTGCGGGCCATGGGACCGATCTGGTCGAGCGAGGAGGCGAATGCCACGAGGCCGAAGCGGGAGATGAGGCCGTAGGTGGGCTTGAGCCCGACCACGCCGCAGTGCGAGGCGGGCTGGCGAATCGAGCCGCCGGTGTCGGAGCCGAGCGCCAGTGGCACGAGGCCGGCGGCCAGGGCGGCGGCGCTGCCGCCGGACGATCCGCCCGGGATGCGTTCGAGGTCCCAGGGATTGAAGGCCTTGCGGAAGGCGGAGTTCTCGGTGGAGGAGCCCATCGCGAACTCGTCCATGTTCAGACGTCCGAAGAGGATGGCGCCCGCGGCGCGGAGTCTCTCGGCGACGTGCGAGTCATAGGGCGAGACCAACGGCGCGAGCATCTTGCTCGAGCAGGTGAGCGGCTGTCCCTTGACCGCGACGTTGTCCTTGATCCCGACTGGGATGCCTTCGAGCGGCCCCCTGCCCTGCCCCGCCTTGCGACGGGCGTCGGAGGCATCGGCCTGCGCGAGCACGTCGGCCTCGTCGAGGTGCGTGAAGGCTCCGAACTTGTCGTTGATCGCCTGGTGGCGGGCGATCAGGGCCTCGCACAGCGCGCGCGAAGCGAGCGCGCCGGACGCCAGACGACGTCCGAGTTCGGCAGCGGAAAGCTCATGGAGCGCGTCGGCCATGGCTTACGACTCGTCGTCCACGACGCGCGGGACGGCGATCTGGCCGTCGCGCGAAGCGGGCGCGATGCGCGTGACGACCTCGGCACCGAGGATCGGACCGGGCTCATCGGAGCGCAGGACGGATTCGTCGACGACGCGAGCGCCGTCCGCCGTCGCGGGCAGGTCGGCCTGCGCCAGCGTCTGGAAGTGACCGAGAATCTGTCCCAATTGGGAGGCGTAGAGCGCCTTCTCCTCGGCCGTGAGACTCAGACGAGCGAGCTTGGCGAGGTGGTCGATGTCGAAACCTTCGGCCATGCTCAGCGCTGCACCGTCCAGCCGGCCCCCTTTTCCAGCGCCGTCATGACCGCCTCGAGCGCCTTGGCGGCCTCCTCTTCGGTGAGCGTGCGCGACGCGTGGCGCCAGCGCATCTCGAAGGCGAGCGCGCGGGAGCCCGCGGCCAGTTTGCCGCCGCTGAAGACGTCGAAGCAGGTGACGGCCTCGAGGGCGAACTCCTTGCCGGCGGCCTTGGCTGCGGCCTGACGGACGCGGGACTCGACCTCGGCGGCGGGCACCGCCTCGGGCACGACCACGGAGACGTCACGGGTGACGGGCGGGAAGGAGGAGAAGGCCTCGAAGCGCGGCGTCCTGCGTCCTTCGGCGAGCGCGGAGCGGGGGATCAGAGCCTCACCGGCGACGACCGGCCCGCGCAGCCCAAGCGAACGCGTCCAGCGAAGGTCGAGCACGCCCGCGGCGCCGTCGAGGGACCGGGCGCGGTCAAGCAGCGCGGAGGCGTGGCCCGCCTGCCAGAGTCCGCCGTCGGCGGCCCCGAAGGAGAGACGGACCTGGCTGGCGCCGGCGAGCGCGGCGACGTCGAGCACGAGACGCTTCATGCGCAGCGCGTCCCAGGGCTCGCGTGACTTCCAGGAACGCGTCACCGGATCGGCGAGTGCGGCGAAGGACACGGCGAGATGCTCGCGCACCTGGCCGTCGGGCTGCGGGCGGAAGACCACGCCGACCTCGAAGACCGCGCGCAGGTCGGCATGGACCGAGGCGTTGAGCGCCAGGGCGCCGGCGAGGCCGGGCAGCAGGGATGCGCGCAGGTGCGTCTGCTCGGCGGTCAGCGGATTGTCGAGGGCGAGGGCGGCGGCGCGCCCGGCGCCGAGCGTGCGAGAGAGCTCGGCCGCGTCGCGCATCGAGTAGTGGCAGCACTCCATGAAGCCGGCGCCGATGAGCCGGGCGGCGACCTCGCGGGCGAAGGCGGCGGAAGGCGCGTCCTCGTCACCGGGAACCGGGGCGGCCGGACGGCCGACGGGGACGTTGTCCGTGCCGTGAACGCGCACGAACTCCTCGACCAGGTCGATCGGGCGTGTGACGTCGGAGCGAAAGGACGGAACCGTGACGGAGAGTCCGGAGGCGGTGGCCTCGATCGTGAATCCGAGCCGCGTGAGCGCGGCGGAGACGTCGGCGTCGGCGACCGGGGCGCCGACCTTGGCGGCGACGAAACCGGCGGGGAGGTCGACCGTGACGTCCGCGCGCGGCGGACGGCCGGCGGTGACGGCGGGACCGACGGGCTCTGCGCCTGCGAGCCTGACCAGCAGGTCGGCGGCGAGGCGCGAGGCGAGCTCGACCCCGGCCGGGTCGACGTCACGGGCGAAGCGGTGGGAGGAGTCTGTGCTCACGCCGAGACGGCGGGCCGCACGGCGCACGTCGGCCGGACGGAACCAGGCGGACTCCAAGAGGACCTCGGTCGTGGCGTCGGACACGCCGGAACCGGCGCCGCCCATCACGCCCGCGAGCACCAGCGCGCGCGTCTCGTCGGCAATCACGCAGACCGTGCCGTCGAGCGGGACCTTGCGTCCGTCGAGCAGTTCGAGCGTCTCGCCGTCATGGGCGGGACGGACCTCGACCGCGCCCTTCACGGAGGCGGCGTCGAAGGCGTGAAGCGGCTGGCCCAGCTCGAGCATCACCCAGTTCGTAACGTCGACCACGTTGTTGATCGGGCGGAGTCCCGCGGCTTCGAGGTCACGGCGCATCCAGTCGGGCGAAGGACCGACCTTCACGCCACGGAAGGCTCGCAGCGTGTAGTGGGGGCAGGCTTCGGAGGAAAGACGGACCTGACGCGGACCGCCGGAGGGCTGCGAGCCCGCCGGCGTGGCGAGGACGAGCGGCAGCAGCGGACGGCCGAGCGCGGCGGCGAGCTCACGGGCCACCCCGCGGAGTCCCAGGCAATCGCCGCGGTTGGGCGTCACCGAGATCTCAAGCACCGTGTCAGTCGGACCGTAGAGGGCGTTGAGCGGCGTGCCGACCGCGGGGGCGCGGGGCGTAAGGATGAGGAGGCCATCCTCGCCCTTACCGAGCCCGAGCTCCTCCGAGGAGCACATCATGCCGGCCGAGTCGACGTCGCGCAGCTTGGAGACCTTGATCTCGAAGCCGCCGGGCATGACCGTGCCGGGCAGCGCGACTGGCACCCGGTCGCCCGCCCTGAAGTTCTTGGCCCCGCAGACGATCTGGCGCGGCGCGCCGTCGCCCACGTCGACCAGGCAGACGCTGAGACGGTCCGCTTTCGGGTGCCTCTCGAAGGACTTGATCTCGCCGACCACCACCTGCGGGAGCGGGGCGAGACCGAAGGTCGTGACCGACTCGACCTCGAGGCCGAGCATGGGCAGGACCTCCGCGACCCTGTCGGCGGTGACGCCGGCGAGGTCCACGTGACGGGCGAGCGACTGGAGGGAGACCTTCATGCGGGGCTCAGGCGAACTGGCGCAGGAAGCGCGCGTCGTTGGCGTAGAAATGGCGTATGTCGTCGATGCCGTGGACCAGCATCGCGATGCGTTCGAGGCCGAGGCCGAAGGCGAGCCCGGACCACACCTTCGGGTCGAGGCCGCAGAGCTCGAGCACCTTGGGGTCGACGAGGCCGCAGCCCATGATTTCGAGCCAGCGTCCCGAGAGACGTCCGAGATTTGGCGAACGCAGGTCCATCTCGAAGCTCGGCTCCGTAAACGGGAAGAACGAAGGCCGGAGGCGGATCTCGGCGTCGGGCCCGAACGTCTCCTTCACGAAGAAGTCGAGGACCCCGCGGAGGTCGGCGAGCGTGACCTGGCGGTCGATCCAGAGCCCTTCGACCTGGTGGAAGTTGGCGGAGTGCGTCGCGTCGACCGCGTCGCGACGGAAGCAGCGGCCCGGCGCGACGATGCGAAACGGCGGCTTACGCGAGAGCATCGTACGCACCTGCACGCTGGAGGTGTGGGTGCGGAGCAGCACGGACTCGGCTCCCTTGCGCGGGGCGTCGGCGGAGCGGAACGCGGCGGGCAGGTAGAGGGTGTCCTGCATGTCACGCGCGGGGTGGTCCGCCGGCGTGTTGAGCGCGTCGAAACAATGCCACTCCGTCTCGACCTCCGGCCCTTCGGCCACGGTGAAGCCGAGCTTGCGGAACGAGGCGAGGATGCGCTCCCGCGTGCGGCTGAGCGGGTGGGCCGAGCCGGCGGGGACTTCGGGCGAAGGCAGCGAGGGGTCGGTCGGGGCTCCGAGCGCGTCGGCGATCTCGGCATCCTCCACCTTGGCGAGGAGGGCCGCGAGCAGCTCCTCGATCTCGCGCTTGGCCTCATTGAGCAGACGGCCGACGACCGGACGCTCCTCCTTGGAGAGCGCGCCCAAGCCCTTCATCACCTGGGTGAGGGAGCCGTTGGGACCCACCACGCGGGCCTTGAAGGCCTCCATCTCGGCACGGGTCGTGACGGCGACGGAGTCCTGCCGGGCGGCGTCGACGATGCTGGCGAGCTGCTGCTGCATGCATGGTGTTTTGTGCGTGACGGAAGCCGGGCGGCAAGCGAAAGCACCCCCTCGGAAAAAAGGAAGCCCCGGTAGCCGGGGCTTCGCGAGGAGGGCCGCTGGGGGCGCGGACTCAGGCGAGGGCGGCCTTGGCCTTCTGGACGATAGCCTCGAAGGCGGGCGCGTCGTGGATGGCGAGCTCGCTGAGGTTCTTGCGGTCCATGAGGATGTTGGCCTTCTTCAGGCCGGCGATCAGGCGGCTGTAGGTGATCCCCAGGGGCCGGCAGGCGGCGTTGAGGCGCACGATCCACAGCTGGCGGAACGTCGACTTGTTCTTGCGTCGGTCGCGGTAGGCGAACTTCTGGGCGCGCTGCGACGCCTCGAGGGCGTACACGTAGAGGCGCGACTTGTTTCCGAAGTAGCCCTTGGCCGACGCGATGGTGCGGCGCTTGCGCGCCTTGGTGGCCGGACCGTTGGTTGCTCTAGGCATGTTGGGTTATGGTTTACTTGGTTTTTAGGGGCGGGCCTCGGGGTCGCCTTGAACACCCGTTCGGCCCAAGAGGGGACTCAGGCGAAGGGCATCGAAGCCAGCATCTTCTTCTCGAAACCGGAATCGACCCGCTTGGACTTGTTGGCACGGCGGCGCTGCTTGCGGGACTTGGAGCTCAGCAGGTGACGCGTGTTGGGGGAGCGACGCATGACCTTGCCGGAACCGGTGATCTTGAAGCGCTTGGAGATGGACTTGCGGGTCTTTTGCATGGCGGAAAGAGGGCGAACAAAGAGGTCGGGCCGCGGCTTGTAAAGGGGAAAGGGGGCGAAAAGGCCGTCTCCTTGCCCGGTTTGACTCGGTGCGGAGCGTCCATCTCTATGCCTCGAACCTCCATCATTCCATGATTTCCATCGGAAAAGTCCCCAAACTTAACTTCAAGGTCGACGCGGTGGTCGGCGGGAAAACCGTCTCCCTTCCCTTCTCCGAACTGATGGACGGTCCGACCGTGGTCTCCGTCTACATGCGCAACAACACCTCGGCCTGCGACAAACAGGCTGCTGAACTCTCAAAAATAATGCAAGTTATTGCTAAAAAAGGATTTAAGTTGATAGCCATCTCCAGAGACAAGGTCGGGTCCCACGAAAAGTACGCCCAGAAGCACGGCTACAAGTACGCCCTAGTGGCGGACCCTGGTGACCTCTTCTCCAAGTCGGTGGACGGCATGGTTGAGAAGTCCATGTACGGAAAGAAGTTCCTCGGACCGGCCCGGGCCGCCTATGTTTTCGACGTCAAGGGAAGGCTCGTGGCCGCGGTACCCAAGGTCGAGGCGGCCGCGCACGGCGCCCAGGTGCTGGAGGCGGTCGCGTCCTTGAAGTGAGGGGAAGCCCCGTTGAATCGGGGCTTGAACCTCCTCCGGGAAAAAGTGACTTTTCCCGGACAGACGCACGCACAGTTACCTAATGGCAACCCCGTATCGCCCCTCAGGCCCCAGGCCGAAACCGTCCAATCTGAACCAGAGGAGGGACCAGCGGAAGGAGGACAAGGGTCCGCGTCGCAACGACCGCATCCGCGCCACGGAGGTCCGCGTCCTCACCGCGAAGGGCGAGATGGTCGGCATCATGCCCACCTTGCGGGCGCTGGACCTGGCTCGCGAGGCCGGCGTCGACCTCATCGAGATTTCAGCCAACGCCCAGCCTCCGGTCTGCAAGCTGATCGAATACGGCAAGTTCCTCTACGAGGAGGCCAAGAAGCACAAGCATCAGAAGCCCGCGAGCAAGGTGAAGGAGATCAAGCTCCGCCCCCGCATCGACGTGCACGACCTCATGATCAAGGTGCGCCGTGCGGAGAACTTCCTGTACCACGGACACAAGGTGAAGCTGCTGCTGCAGTACCGCTACCGCGAGCTCGAGCACCCTGAGATTGGCGTCGACACAATCACGCGCGCGATTCAGGAGCTCGCCCACATCAGCACGCACGATAACGAGCCCAAGCGCAACGGACGCACCATCATCGTGGGCCTGACGCCCGTGCAGCAGAACCGCCGCAAGCTCGTCCACAACGCCGCCCCGGGCGAAGAGGACGGGGAGGACGATTCAGCGGAGACGGACGGCGACGAGCAGGGGTGAGCCAGTGGAGAGGCCTGGGAGCATCCTGACAGCGGCCCTAGCGCTGGCCGCGGCCGCCACGGCTGAGCTGCGGGCTGCCGACGTCTACCTCGGCGAATCGCTCCGTCAGCTGGGCGCGACCGTGCTGCCGGCCCAGAAGGGAGACCGCGCGGGCTCCGAACGTCACGGCGGCGCCGGCAAGCCGACGCTCTACGCCGAGCGGGATCGGGACCACGTCCTGGTGGACGGCGTCAAGGTCATGCTCTCCGAGCCCGTGGGGCTGCTGAAGGGGCGGCTCACCGTGGCCCGCGTGGACTACGACAAGGTGCTCGTCCCGCTCTTCTGGCGCACCGCCGAGCGCAAGGCCGTGCGTCGGATCATGCTTGACCCCGGGCACGGCGGAAACGACCCCGGCAAGCAGCACGCCAAGTACAACGAGAAGACCGTCGCCTTCGACACCGCCGTGCGCGTCAAGGCCGCGCTGGAGCAGCAGGGCTTCGAGGTGCTCTTGACCAGGAGCAAGGACGCCTCGCTCGACCTGCCGGCCCGGCCGGCGCTGGCGGGCAAGTTCGCGGCCGACCTATTCGTCAGCATCCATTACAATTCGGCCGGGACGAACGACACGACCAGCGAAGGCATCGAGACCTACTGCCTGACGCCTCCGGGTACGCGCTCCACCAACGTTGCCAAGGGCAAGGCCGACGTCTCCGCGGAACCGGGCAACCGTTTCGACGCGCGCAACCTGCAGCTGGCCTGGTGCGTGCAACGACAGCTCCTGGCCAGGACCCGGGGCGAGGACCGGGGCGTGCGCCGGGCGCGCTTCGCGGTCCTGCGCACCCTGCCCTGCCCGGGCATCCTCATCGAGGGCGGATTCGTCTCTAGCCGCCGCGAGGGTGCCCTAATCGGAACCCCCGTCTACCGCCAGCAGGTGGCGGAGGCCATCGCGGCCGGCATCGCGGAATACGCCCGCGCGGTGCAGCCGGCCGGCCGCTGACCCTGAAAGGGCTTGCCAAGGACCCGGCCCGGGGTTTTTTCAACGTTCCCTCGGACCCGTCGGCAGTCGCCGCCGGACCTTCCCGCGGGAAAACCACCACCACAACCAAACCCCGGACCCGTCCTCAGCGACGACCGGGACAAACAGTCCAAAAAAATGAGCATCATGGAGAAACTGCTCGCCGACTCCAATTTCGGCGCGCTCAAGGCCCACTCCGTCGTGAAGGCGAAGATCACCGAGATCCGTGACGACAAGTTCGTCATCGTCGACATCAACGGCAAATCCGAGGGCTTCATCCCCCAGTCCGAATTCCCCGACATGGCCGAAGTTCAGGTCGGCGGCGAGATCGAGGTCTACCTCGAGCGCCTTGAGAACAAGGACGGCACCCCGACCGTCTCCTACGACCGCGCCCAGCAGATCCGCAAGTGGGAGAGCATCGAGGCCAACTGCCAGGAAGGCAGCGTCGTGCAGGGCCGCGTGAAGGCCGTCGTCAAGGGAGGCCTCATCGTCTCCGTCGGCGTCGACGCGTTCATGCCGTCCTCCCAGATCGACGTCAACCCGCCCAAGAGCCTCGAGCCCTACGTCGGCCAGACCTTCGACTTCAAGATCATCAAGATCAACAAGGACAAGAAGAACCTCGTCGTCTCGCGTCGCGAGCTCATCGAGGAGCAGCGCGGCGAGAGCCGCCGCAAGCTCCTGGAGGAGGTCAAGCCCGGCGTCGTCCGCCGCGGCGTCGTCAAGAACATCACCGACTACGGCGCATTCGTGGACCTCGACGGTCTCGACGGCCTACTGCACGTAACCGACATGTCCTGGGGCCGCATCGGCCACCCGAGCGAAGTCGTCAAGGTCGGCGAGGAGATCACCGTCATGGTGGTCGAGGTCGACCGTGAGCGCGAGCGCGTCTCCCTGGGTCTCAAGCAGACCCAGCCCAACCCCTGGGAAGGCATCGAGAAGCGCTACCCCGCGGGTCAGAAGGTCAAGGGCAAGGTCGTCAACCTCGTCGCCTACGGCGCCTTCGTCGAAATCGAGGGCGGCGTGGAGGGCTTGGTGCACGTCTCCGAGCTCTCCTGGACCAAGCGCATCCAGAAACCTTCCGACATCCTCAAGGTCGGCCAGGAGGTCGAGACGGTCATCCTCAACGTCAACAAGGACGAGCAGAAGATCTCGCTCGGCGTCCGGCAGCTCGAGGCCAATCCGTGGGAGAAGGTCCGTCACAACTACCCCGTGGGCGCGCGCGTCCGCGGCAAGGTTCGGAACCTCACCAACTACGGAGCCTTCGTGGAGCTGGAGGACGGCATCGACGGCATGGTCCACGTCTCCGACATGAGCTGGACCCGCCGCATCAACAACCCGGCCGAAGTCATGAAGAAGGGCGACGAGGTCGAGGCCATCGTGCTCGACGTCGACGTCGACCAGCAGCGCATCTCCCTCGGCGTCAAGCAGACCCAGACCGACCCGTGGAGCGAGATCGACCGCAAGTTCCGCATCGGCGACCTCGTCACCGGCAAGGTCTCCAAGATCGCCAACTTCGGCGCCTTCGTGGAGCTCTCCGACGAGATTGACGGCCTCGTGCACGTCTCCCAGCTCGCCGAACAGCGGGTCGAGAACGTCAAGGACGTCGTCAAGGTCAGCCAGGAAGTCACCGCCCGCGTCATCAAGATCGACAAGGAGGACCGCCGCATTGGCCTCTCGATCAAGGCCGCGAACTACGACGCCGACCGCCTGCAGGCCGAAATCTCCAGCTACGAGCGCATCAGGGGACCGTCCACCAGCGGCGCCCCGGCGTCCTCGGGCTCGGGCTCCTCGAGCTCGTCATCCAGCAGCGGGGACTTCAACAGCCTCGGCGACCTGCTCGACAAGGCCGGCAACTGAGCCGGTCCTCAGGCAGAGACAGGGCTCCGGGCGACCGGGGCCTTTTTTTTGTGCCCATGGGTCGGAGGGAGGCCAAGATACGACCATGGCTGTCCGCGCCCATGGCTACCGCAACTTCGCCCTCCGCGCGGCCTTTGCGCTGGGCTGCGTGCTGGTCTTCTCGCTTTCGGGCGCGGCGGACCGGCTGCCCTGGGCGGCGCTGGCGCTGGACGCGACCTGCGCCGCCTTCGTGGTCTGGCGCGTGATCACGGCAAGGACGTCCGCGGTGTACCTCCTGCTCTGGGGACCGCTGGCCTGGCTCGCGCCAAAGACCACCGCCGCGGTGGTCTTTCTCTTCGGCGGCCGCAAGCACGGGGTGCTCGCCGCCGCCAAGCGCGAAGTCAACCGGGTTGCGCGCTCGCTGGGCGGCAACCCCGAGGCGGAAGGCAACCGCATCCGCGTGCTGGGCGATCCCGAAGGCTCCGACACCCTGCGGGAGCTGCGGGCCCAGATCCTCGGAGCCCGCCGGCGGATTCACATCTCCACGTACATCCTGGCGGATGACCGGGTCGGGCGGGAGCTGATCGGACTCCTGGCGAAGCGCGCCAGGGAGGGCGTGGCCGTGCGCCTGCTGGTGGACGCCGTAGGAAGCTGGGGCGTCCCGCTCACCCTGTGCCGGCCGCTCCGGCGGGCGGGCGGGCGGGTCGCGCGCTTCAATCCCGTGCTCCCCTTCCAAGGCAAGGGCTCGGCCAACTGGAGGAACCACCGCAAGATTGCCGTCTTCGACGGAGCGCGCGCGGTGATCGGAGGCCAGAACCTCGGGCTCGACTACATGGGCGACACGCCCTCGCGCCGACGCTTCCGCGACTGCTCGTTCCTCATTGAGGGTCCGGCGGCGGGCGCCCTCGAGCAGGTTTTCATCGCGGACTGGTGCCAAGCGACGGACGAATCCCCTTCGTCGCACGAGGCGTTGCTGCGCGAAAGGCCGGCCCGGGCCGGAACGGCGCGGACAGAGATCGTCGCTTCCGGTCCCGACAGTCTCGACGACCCGCTGTGGGACGCCTACGTGCGGCTCTTCTCCTCGGCCCGGCGCAGCATCACGGTGGTCACACCGTACTTCGTGCCCGACCGCATGACCTTCTCGCTGCTGCGGGCCGCGGCACAGGCGGGGCGGCACGTGCGGCTGATCGTACCTCGGAGGTCGGACCATCGGCTGGTGGACTTCGCCCGCCGCTGGCACCTGCGCACCTTCCGCGAATCGGGCGGAGAAGTCCTATTCTACGGACCCGGCGTGCTGCACGCCAAGCTGACGCTCGTGGACGACGAGGCCGCCGTCATCGGGTCGGCCAACCTCGATATGCGCTCGCTGTTCTTGAACTACGAGGTCGCCGCGGTGGTGAAGGACGCGGCCGCGGTCGCGGAGATTAAGGCCTACTGCGGCACGCTCGCGTCCCAGTGCGGAGACTACTCCGAAGACCTGTACCGGCGGAGCCGCACCCGCACGGGACGCGCGGTCGAGGCCGTCTCACGCGTGATCGCCCCGCTGCTCTGATTAGCCGAGGAAGGCGTTGAGCCGCACCGACAGTCCTTTGTCGGGCAGCAAGAATCCGTCGTGTCCGGCGTCGGTGACGACCTCGTGGTAGGCGGCGTTGACGCCCGCGGCGGCCGCGGCGGCCATGAGCATGCGGAGTTCGCTGGTGGGATAGAGCCAGTCGCTCGAGAAGCCGACCGCGAGCAGCTCAGGACCGTCGGCCTTGAAGAGCGTGCCGGCGGCGGCGCGGGCGGTGAGGTCGAAGCGGTCAACGGCACGGGTGATGCGCAGCCAGCTGTTGGCGTCGAAACGCCGGACGAAGGAGGCGCCCTGATGCTCCAGGTAGCTCTCCACCTGCCAGCGGACGGGGTCGCCGGGACGCGAACCGGGGACGACGGCCCGGCCGAATTTCTGGTCGAAGGCGGCCGAGGAGAGGTAGCTGATGTGGGCGAGCATGCGCCCGACGGCCAGGCCGGACGACGGCCCCTCTCCGGGGAGGTAATGTCCGCCGCGGTAACCGGGATCGCGCTCGACGCAGGCGCGCGAGACCGTGTTGAGCGCAATCGCCATGGGTGACTGGCTGAGTCCGGCGGCCAGCACGCCGATGCGCCCGACTTCGGCGGGGTAATCCGCGCACCAGAGCAGGGCCTGCATGCCTCCCATGGATCCGCCGACCACGGCATGGAGCCACGAGACGCCCAGATGGCGGACCAGCAGCCGCTGGGCCCGCACGATGTCACCGAGGGTGATCTCGGGGAAGAATCCTCCATAAGGGGCCCCGGTACGGGGGTCGACGCTGAGCGGACCGGTCGAACCGCGGCAGCCGCCTAGGCAGTTCATGCCGATGACGAAGAAGCGGTCCGTGTCTACGGCCTTGCCCGGCCCCACGTAATGGTCCCACCAGCCCGGCTTGCGGTCGTCCGGCGCATACTTGCCGGCGACGTGATGATCCCCGCTCAGCGCATGGGCGACGAGAATGGCGTTGGAGGCGTCGGGCAGGAGCGTGCCGTAGGTCTCGTATCGGAGCGTGAGACCCGGCAGTTCGCCTCCCAGTTCCAACGGGAAGGGGGCTTCCGAGACGAAGTCTTGGAATGCGGGCGGGGGCAGTTCCCGCGCGGCTTGGGCCTTCGGGTCGGACATGGCGCGACGGCACTCCAACCCCAAGCACGGGCGGAGGCAAGTGACCATTCGGTGTTGCCACGTCATAACGAGGACGGAGAATGACCTGCGATGTCCCACGAGCACGGTCATGAGGACGGGTGCTGCGGCGACGCTGCGCGGCGCCTCGACGCGGCGGTGACCCGGATGAGGGAGAAGTCCCTGCGGGTGACCGCGCCCCGGATGAGCATCCTGCGGGTGCTGTCGGAGTCCGCCAATCCGCTGAGCGCCGAGGACGTACACCGCCTGGCCGGCCACGGCGCGTTCGACCTGGTCACCGCCTACCGCAGCCTCGGGGCACTCGAGGAGGTCGGCGTGGTGCAGCGGCACCGCATAGAGCGCGGCAAGACCCTCTACGCCCTCGCCTCGGGCCACCATCACCACCACGTCGTCTGCCGCCGATGCGGACGCGTCGAACGCCTGCCCGACTGCGACATCTCGCGCATCGAGGGCCCGGCGTGGGCCAAGGGATACGCCGACCTCACCCATGTGATGGAAATTTACGGCGTCTGCCCGAACTGCGCGGCAAATGGCTGAGTTCCCGCGGACGGCCTTCATCCTCGGGGCCGGACTGGGCACGCGGTTGCGCCCGCTCACAGAGCGCACGCCCAAGCCCCTGTTGCCAATCGGAGGCAGGCCCATGGTCATCCGGGCGATGGAGCGCCTGCGCGCAGCCGGGGCGCGACGCTTCATCATCAACACGCACCACGCCGCGGAAGCCTGGGCCGCCGCCTTCCCGGAAGGCCGCTGGCAGGACGAGGAGGTCTTGCTCGTGCATGAACCGGAGCTGCTGGACACCGGGGGCGGACTGGCGAACGTGGCTCCGCTGCTGAAGCCGGAGGACCGCGACCTGGTCATCTGGAACGGCGACATCCTCAGCTCCTGCGACGTCGCTGCCGCAGTCGCGCACCACCGCGCCAACGGAGCGGAGGCCACCCTGGTGGTCCGGGAGCAGGGGCCCAACGCGAACGTGCGCATCACCGATGAGGGTGAGGTGACCGACATGCGCGACCGGCTGGGAGCGAACGACCGGCCCTACCAGTACGTCGGCGTCTGCGTCGTCACGGCCGACTTCGCGCGGGGGGTGCCGGCCCGCAAGGAGTCGCTGGTCGAGCACTTCCTGAGTCGGATCCAGGCGGCCCGCGGCTCGGTGCAAGGCTTCCTCGACCGCAGCGAAGAGTGGCACGACCTCGGTACGGTCGAGGAATACGCCTCCGTCCGGGCGCGCATGGAGCGCCCTGCGCGAGGTTCGCTCGACGTCGCGGCCGCCGCGGCGCTGCACGGGTGCGCGCCGGCCGAAGGGGGCGCGGTCCTGAAAGGAGGGTCGGGGCGGAGATTCCACCGTGTGCTGACCGCCGCGGGCTCGCCCGCCGTGCTATGCGTCTATGACGACAGCCGGCCGGAAAACCTCGGATACGGGGCCATCTGCACCGCGCTCCACGCCGCGGGCATCAACGCCCCGACCGTCCTGGCGGAGGACCGTGCGGCGGGCACGCTGCTACTCGAGGACCTCGGAACGACCGACCTCTGGACGCTGGCGCAAGGCTCTGGCTTCCCCTGGGAAGCCTTCGCATCCGCGGTCGAGGCCGCGGCCGGGCTGCATCGCGACGGAGCGGCCGCGACGGCGGGGGTGACGCTGATGGAGCCCTTCGGGGAGCCGCTCTACCGCTGGGAAAGGCAGTACTTCCTGGAGAACGCGGTCGGACGTCGGAAGCTGGACCAGGGCGCCGTGCGCGAGGCCGAGTCACTCGCCGCCGAACTGTCCGCCCAGCCCCAAGTCACGCTCCATCGCGACCTGCAGTCGCAGAACGTCATGGTGCGCGACGGACGGGCCTGGTTCGTCGACCTGCAGGGCCTGCGCATGGGCTGCGCGGCCTACGACTTCGCCTCCTTGGCCTTCGACCCCTACCTGACCCGGCCGGACATGCAGCTCTGGCGCGTCGACCTCGAGGACCACGCTCGGGAGGCCTCGGGTTGGAGCGGATCGCGCGACGCCTTCACGCATCTCCTGCACGTCGCAGCGGCCCAGCGCCTGATGCAGGCGTGCGGCGCCTACGGCTTCCTGGGCAGGGTCAAGGGACGGCCCGAATACCTCGCCCACCTGCCTCAGGGCCTGCGCAACCTTGCGACGGCGGCGGCGGTGGCCGGCAAGCGCAGACTAGCGGCGCTGGCCGCGGAGCTGGCGGAGGAATCCGTCAGGCCTCGTTGACTTTCTCTTCGAGGAAGCGGACCAGCTCGTCCTCCGTCATGCGCACCTGGGAGAGCGTGTCGCGGTCGCGGACGGTGACGCCGGCGTCCTTCTCGACCGTGTCGAAGTCGACCGTGATGCCGTAGGGCGTGCCGATCTCGTCCTGACGGCGGTAGCGGCGGCCGATGGCGCCGGAGGCGTCGTAGAAGACGTTGAACCGGCGGCACAGACGTCGGTGGAGCGCTTCGGCGCGGGCGACAAGCTCGGGCTTGTTCTTCACCAGCGGGAAGACCGCAGCCTTGAAAGGCGCGACGCGGGCCGGCAGGCGCAGCACCGTGCGGGCCTCGCCCTCGACGACGTCCTCATGGTAGGCTGTGGTGAGGAGCGCGAGGAAGACGCGGTCGACGCCGACCGAAGGCTCGATGACGTGGGGGATGAAGCGCGCCTTGGCCGCCTCATCGAACCAGTCGAGCTTCTGTCCCGAGACCTGGCTGTGCTGCGTGAGGTCGAAGTCGCCGCGGGCGGCGACGCCCTGGAGCTCCTGGACGCCGAAGGGGAACTCGAACATGATGTCCGTCGTGCCCTTGGAGTAGTGGGCGAGCTTCTCGGCCGGGTGCGCGTAGAGCGAGAGCTTGTCGCGCGGAATGCCGATGGACTCGAACCAGGCCAGGCAGCGCTCGATCCAGTCGCGGTGGGCCGCGGCCCAGTCGGCCGAGGGCGCGATGAAGTACTCGATCTCCATTTGCTCGAACTCACGCGAGCGGAAGATAAAGTTGCGGGGGTTAATCTCGTTGCGGAACGCCTTGCCGACCTGCGCGATGCCGAAGGGCAGCTTCACCCGTCCCGTGTCGACGACGTTCTTGAAGTTAATGAAGATGCCCTGCGCGGTCTCCGGACGCAGGTAGGCCGTGGCCGAGGCGTCCTGCATGGCCCCGACGTACGTCTGGAACATCATGTTGAAGGACCGCGGCGGCGTGAGCGAGCCGGGCTTGCCGGTAGCGGGAGAAGGGATGAGCGCGTGCTCCTCGGGCTTCGCCTCGGTGTAGTCGCGGAGCGTGACGGGCTCCATCTGGCCCTGCTTCGCGAGCTTGCGCTTGAGGTCGGCGGCCATCTCCTCGGCGCGCGCCTGCATGCCCTCGGACTCCAGCAGCGAGACGTAGCCGATGGTCTCGCCGGCGACGCGGACGGGAGCGAAGAACAGCTGGTCGGCCCGGTAGCGCATCTTGGACTCCTTGCAGTCGACGAGAGGGTCGGTGAAGTTGTCCACGTGACCGGAGGCCTTCCACGTCGTGGGGTGATGGATGATGGAGGAGTCGAGGCCGACGATGTCGTCACGACGGTGCACGAAGTCCTGCCACCAGGCCTGCTTGATGTTGTTCTTCAGTTCGACGCCGAGGGGGCCGTAGTCGAAGAAGCCGTTGAAGCCCCCGTAGATGTCGGAGGAGGGGAAGACGAACCCGCGCCGTTTGCACAGGTTAATGATGGAATCCATCTTGTCGGTCTTTTCGGCCATGGCTGACCTCACCTAACCTCGCATCCCGCGGGGGCGGCAAGCCTGTTCACCGGGCCGGAGGAAGGGGCTCGGTCGTTAGGTCGCGGGCCTTGGCCCGCCAGGACTTAGCCGCTTCGGAAAGCGCGCGGAAGGCCGCGGAGAGGTCGGACGAGGCGCCCTCCATCACACCGCGGGAGGCGTCCAGCGAAGCGGCGAATGAACCCAGGGCCGCGGATGCGTCGGCCAGTCTGACCTGCAGCAGGGCGACGCGTTCCGGAGAGACCGAGGCGTCGGCCGACTCCACGGCCTCGCGGAGACGGCGGCAGGCGCGGGCGGCGGCCGTGAGACCCGGCCCCTCGGCCAAGTCCCTCGCCCCGGCGGCCAGCACCTCCGACTTGGCCACCCAGGCCGCGTTGAGTTCTTCAGCCCGCTGAGGATCCGCGAGCGAATCCCATCGTCCCAGGTCGGACTCCAGCTCCGCCGCCAGCGCCACGAGGTCGCGTTGGGCGAGGTCGTCGAACCGGGCGGCGAGGCTTTGATAGGTCTGCTGCAAGGTCCCGCCGGTGGCGGGAATCTCAGAGGGGGCGAGGCCGGAGCGCGGCGCGCGGTCCGTCTCCCAGAGCAGCTCCACCTGCAGCATGCCGGAAGCGGGGCTGACCGTCACGAGACGGCCGACCAGCCCACGGGCGACTTCCTCATGCAGGCGGTCTCCGCGCAGACGGTCGGCGAATCCGCGGTCCTCCAAGGAGTTTGGATCGAGGCTGAGCCGCAGATCGGGTGTCACCCTGCCCTCGGAGTCGCGGTGCAGGCCGACGGACGCCACCTGTCCGACCACGACGCCGTTGACGCGCACGGGCGTTCCGGAAGTGACCCCTTGGACGGAGAAGGGCGGGCGGAGCACCACTTCGACGAAGGGTGCGGACCAGGCGCGCCACCAGGCCCAGACTGAGAAAACGAGGCCGGAGAAGGCGAGGCCGAGCAGCAGCGCTCCCGTCGTCCGTCTGCTCATCCGGCGGACTGCGGGTAGCTACCCAGCCACTTGACGACCTCGCACCTCCCCTTGAGCTCGGAGACGGCCGACTGGACTTCAGCCGATTCCCAGTGTCCCGGGAAATCGATGAAGAACTGGTATTCCCAGGCGCGGCGGCGGCTCGGCCGGGACTCGATGCGAATCAGGTTAATACCGCGGTCGGAGAAGGCCTTGAGGGCCGCCTGCAGGGAGCCGGGCTCATGCCTGAGCGCGAGGACCACGCTGGTGACATCCTCCTTGGCGCCGGGAGGATTGGCGGCGGCGCCGATGACGAAGAAACGGGTGGCGTTGTCGCGGCGGTCCTGGATGCCGCGCGCGAGCACGGGGACGCCGCGGGACTCGGCGGCGGAGGCGGAGGCGACGGCGGCGCGTCCCGCCGGCTCGCGGGCCACCTGCTCGACCGCACCTGCGGTGCTCTCGGTCTCGGTGAGCGTCGCGCCAGGCAGATGACGGGAGAGCCAGCCGCGGCATTGGGCGAGCGCGATGTCCTTAGAGAGCACCTGCTTCACCTCCGCCAGGGGGCCCTGCCCCACGAGGCACTGCTCCACCGAGAGCGTCACTTGGGCGACGACCTTAAGTTCGGATTCGGCCAGCAAGTCGAGGGAGTGGCTGACCACGCCCTCGGTGGAGTTCTCGACCGGGACGACGCCGTAGGAGGCCTCGCCCGACTCGACCGCGGCGAAGACGTCGGCGATCGAGCGCAGGGGCAGCGCCGGCACGCTGGAGCCGAAGGCACGGACCTGAGCCTGCTGCGTGAAGGAGCCCTCCGGCCCGAGGTAACCCACGGGACGCTGCATCTGGGCGCCGATGGAGAGCGAGATGACCTCGCGGAAGACCGCACGGACTCCGGAGGCCGGGATGGAGGGAGCCGCCTCGGTCAGCGAACGCAGCAGCTGCTCTTCGCGCTGCGGAGCGTAGACGGGGGCGCCAGCGCGCTGCTTGGCCTCGCCGATCAGACGGGCCATCTCGAGCCGGCGACCCAGCAGGGCCAGGATCTCGCGGTCGATCCGGTCGACCTCCCGCCGATGGTCCTCGAGGCTCATGAGGAGGGCGGCGCTGCGCCGGCGCCTTCGGTACCGCCCTCCGCGGGCAGACCGACGTCGGCGTCGCCGACCGCAACCGGCGTGGTGGCCCGGGCGATCCATTCCGAGATCTGGGCGGGGGAAAGCACGTCAGACGCGGGCAGTTCGCCGAGTGAACGCAGCCCCGTGAAGTCGAGGAATCGGTCGGTGGTGCCGTACTGGATCGGCCGGCCCGGCAGGTCGGCCCGGCCGGTGCCCGCGACCAGCTCGAGCTCGAGCAGACGCGTTAGGGCGCTATCGACGGAGACGCCGCGGATGGCTTCCATCTCCGGACGGGTCACGGGCTGGCGGTAGGCGACGATTGAGAGCGTCTCGAGGGCGGCGGGACTGAGACGCTGCGGGCGCGGCTCGCCGCGGAGCAGTCGCACCCAGACGGCGTAGACCGGGGAGATGACGAGACGGAAACCCTCGGGTCCCTGCAGGATGCGGCAGGAGTCGTTCGACTCACGCATCTCGGCCTCGAGCGCGTCGACCGCCTCGCGGATCTGGGTGGCCGTCAGGAGCGTGGGTACCTGGTCGATGATGTCCTGGATGACCTCCTGCACGGGTGCGGACGGGGGAGCTGAAGCCGGCTCGGACGGGAGACCTTCGGCCGGCTCCGCGGCGGACGAGGCCTGGGCGTGATACCGCTGGACCACCTTCTGGATGTCCCTGATGGACACCGCTTCGGAGGTCGAGAGCAGCAGGGCCTTGATAATCTTCTTGAGATTGAATTCCACGGGCGGGCGGACTTTTTAAAACGGATTGTCGGCTGATGAAGGGCGGCTCAATGTCCGCACCCGCACCCTTGATAGACGGGCCGCCTCCACTGACAACCGCAGACTTTCCCATCCCGATGACCACGCCCTCCTCCTGCCGCCAGCACTCCTCCGTCGTCGTCGACGGACCCGACCGAGCCCCCAGCCGCGCCATGCTGCGGGCGGTGGGCTTCACGGACGCCGACTTCGGCAAGCCCGTGGTGGGGGTGGCCTCGACCTGGTCGATGGTCACGCCTTGCAACATGCACATCGACCGCCTCGCGGATGAGGCCGCCCGGGGCGCCGACGCCTCCGGAGGCAAGGCCGTCATTTTCGGCACCATCACCGTCTCCGACGGCATCTCCATGGGCACGCCCGGCATGCGCTACTCGCTCGTGTCGCGCGAGATCATCGCGGACTCCATCGAGGCAGTCGCAGGCGCGGAGGGCTTCGACGGCCTAGTGACCATCGGCGGCTGCGACAAGAACATGCCCGCCTGCGTCATGGCCATGGCGCGGCTCAACCGCCCCTCCGTCTTCGTCTACGGCGGCACCATTATCCCCGGTCTGCACCGGGGCCAGGCGGCCGACATCGTCACGGTCTTCGAGGCGGTCGGCAAGCACGCCGCCAAGCAGATCGGCGACGCCGAACTCAGGGAGATCGAATCCTGCTCCATCCCCGGGGAGGGCTCGTGCGGCGGCATGTACACGGCCAACACCATGGCCAGCGCCATCGAAGCCCTCGGCCTCAGCCTGCCCGACAGCTCGGCGCAGCTGGCCAACTCGAAGGACAAGCTCGCCGACTGCGAACGGGCCGGACGCGCGGTCATCGAGTTGCTGGGGCGCAACATCCGCCCCTCGGACATCCTCACCGACCAAGCCTTTGAGAACGCCATCACGGTCGTGATCGCCCTGGGCGGATCGACCAATGCCGTGATGCACCTCATCGCCATGGCCCACAGCGCGGGCATCGCGCTTTCACTCGAGGACTTCGAGCGCATCGGCCGCAAGGTGCCTGTGCTCGCCGACCTCAAGCCGAGCGGCAAGTACAATATGGCCCACTTCGTGCGCATCGGCGGCCTGCAGCCTCTCCTCAAGATGCTCCTCGACCAAGGCCTGCTCCACGGCGACTGCCTGACGGTGACCGGCAGGACGGTGGCCGAGAACCTGGCCGACGTGAAGGGCTACTCCGCCGACCAGGACGTGGTGCGTCCCTTCTCCAATCCGGTGAAGGCGGATAGCCACCTGCGCATCCTCCGCGGCAACCTCGCGCCGGAGGGCGCGGTCGCCAAGATCACCGGCAAGGAGGGCAGCAGCTTCACCGGCAAGGCCATCGTCTTCGAGTCGGAGGAAAGCGCGCTGAGGGGCATCCTCGAGGGCAAGGTGACGGACGGCCACGTGATCGTGATCCGCAACGAGGGCCCCCGCGGCGGACCCGGCATGCGAGAGATGCTCGGGCCCACGAGCGCGATCATGGGCAAGGGGCTCGGCAAGACCGTGGCCCTCATCACCGACGGACGGTTCTCGGGCGGCAGCCACGGCTTCGTGGTCGGCCACATCACGCCCGAAGCGGCCTGCGGCGGCCTCATCGCGGCGGTGAAGAACGGCGAGACGATTACCATCGACGCCGTGCGCAATGAAATCAATTTGAACGTGCCCGCGGCGGAAATCGCCCGGCGATTGGCCGAATGGAAGCCCGCGCCCTGCAAGGAGCGCCGCGGCACACTCGCCAAGTACGCCAAGCTGGTCTCCTCCGCCTCGCGCGGCGCAATCACGGACGGCGACTAAGGGGAACCCGGGGCTGTCCGATGTTGCCAACTCCGAAGCCCCGGGCGAAATGAGTTCGTGGCCTCCTCCTTCGACCGATTCCGCGCCGGACTCCTCAACTTCAACGCCGACGGCTTCTCGCTCGACCTCAGCCGGGCGCCCGAGCCGGAGGGCTTCGCCGCGAAGATGGAGGCACCCCTGGGTCGGGCCTTCGACGCGATGGTCGCCCTCGAGAAGGGCGCAGTCGCGAACCCCGACGAAGCACGCATGGTAGGCCACTACTGGCTGCGTGCGCCCGGGCTCGCGCCCGACGCGAAGACGGCCGAGGCCGTCCGTTCGGCAGTCAAGGCAGTTGAGGCCTTCGCGGCCGACGTACACCGCGGAGCGGTCCACGGCGAGAAGGGCGCATTCACCGACCTGCTCTGCATCGGCATCGGCGGCTCGGCGCTCGGCCCGCAGTTCGTCGCCGACGCGCTGGGCGGAAAGACGGACCGCCTGCGGGTGCACTTCATCGACAACACGGACCCCGACGGGTTCGACCGCGTGTTCGACGCCATCGGCGACCGGCTGGGCACGACCCTCGCGGTCGTGACGTCGAAGTCGGGCAGCACGCCCGAGCCGCGCAACGGCCAGATCGAGGCGGCCGCCCGCTGGAAGTCCGCGGGCCTGAACTTCGCCAAGCACGCCGTGGCGGTCACCGGCGAAGGCAGCCAGCTGGACGGGGTCGCCGTCAAGGAGGCCTGGCTGGCCCGGTTCCCCATGTGGGACTGGGTTGGAGGCCGCACAAGCGAGCTCGGACCGGTCGGCCTGCTTCCCGCCGCCCTGCAGGGGCTGGATATCCGCGGCCTGCTCGCTGGGGCCGCGCGCATGGACGAGCTGACCCGCATCGCGGACGCCCGTCGCAACCCCGCCGCCCGGCTCGCCCTCGCCTGGCATCATCTCACGGAGGGGCGCGGCTCGAAAGCGATGGTCGTGCTGCCCTACAAGGATCGGCTGCTGCTGCTCTCCCGCTACCTGCAACAGCTCGTGATGGAGTCGCTCGGCAAGGAACTCGACCTCCGCGGAGCGAAGGTCAACCAGGGCCTCACGGTCTATGGCAACAAAGGCTCGACCGACCAACACGCCTACGTCCAGCAACTGCGTGACGGGGTGGACAACTTCTTCGCCGTCTTCATCGAGGTGCTGAATGATCGCGCCGGCGCCTCGCCCGAAGTGGAGCCAGGCGTGACTTCGGGCGATTACCTGCAGGCCTTCCTGCTGGGCACGCGGGAGGCGCTCACCGGCGGAGGTCGGGCCAGCGTCACCATCACCGTGGAACGCGTGGACGCGCGCACCGTGGGCATGCTCATCGCGCTCTTCGAGCGGGCGGTGGGGCTCTACGCCTCACTGGTCGGTATCAACGCCTACCACCAGCCCGGGGTCGAAGCCGGCAAGAAGGCCGCCTCAGCGGCCCTAAGCCTCCGCACCAGAGCTTTGGCCGCCCTGCGCTCCAGACCCGGCCAGTGGATGAAAACCTCTCAAATATGCAGTGAAAACGGGCTTGAAGGGTCGGAAGAGTTGGTCTACAAAATCCTTCTCCACGTCGCCGCCAACCCCAGCCCCGTGACCGCACGCCTCTCTGAGGATCCGGCTGAAGCGCTTTTCACCCACTCCTGACCCCAGCCCCATGAACAAGAAGCTCGACCTCTTCATCCGGATCTTCGGCATCGCCGCCGCCCTGGCCGCAGGCGCCTTCGCCTTCCTGCTCAAGGGCAAGATGGACGCCGCGATGAACGCCACCGCTTGGGCCGTGGCCGACCCCGAGGTCGGTGCCCGTCCCGAGTTCGTCGCCCGCATGTCCGACATCGGGTCCAAGGTGAAGCCCCTGCTGGATGCAAAGTCGAAGAAAATCCTCGAGCTCGAAGGCAACGTCAAGGACCTGCGCGCCGAGGTCGCGGACAAGACCACCAAAATCGAAGGCCTCACCGCCAACGTGGCCACCCTCGAGGGCGAACGCGCCGAGCTCACCCGCAAGCGCGACGAGCTGACGGGCCAGCTCACCGAGGCTACGAGCAAGCGTGACTCCATCGCCGCCGATCTCGACTTGGCCAAGCAGGAGATCGTGGCCGAGAAGCAGAAGACCGCCGCCATGTTCACCAGGGAGCAGATGGAGGAGAGCATCACCAAGGTGACCCAAGCCGAGGAGAAGCTCGACAAGGCACGCGGTCGCTACGTCCAGCTTTACGGATGGGCCGCCGGCAAGTCCGACACCAAGCCCCCTTACCCCCGCGATCCCCTCGTCGATGAAGCACCGGCCGGCACCCCCGGCGCCCCCAGCTTCGGCGCCGAGGGCATCGTGACTAAGATCATCTCCCTCGATGCTTCCACCGGACTCGTCGCCTTCTCGGTCGGCGAGCACAGCGGCGTGCGCGCCGACGTCGGCTTCGAGCTGATGGTCGCCGGCGTCAAGGCCGGCAACGTGCGCGTCGCGGCCGCACGCCCCAACGTCTCCTACGCGCAGATGCTGCCCGGCTTCGAGCTGAAGCAGGTCACCAACGGCACGGTGGTCAAGCTGGTCCCCTTCACCGGCGGCAACTGAGATGCGAGCCCTCCTCATCCTGCTCACGCTCTCCGCGCTCGGCCTGAGCGGCTGCGGCACCGTGGAGAAACGTGCGGACGACTCCCTGCCCCAGGCCATGCCGGCCAACTGGCAGGGCGGTCTCCCCGGCTTCCAGACGCAGGGATCAGGCTACCGCTGATGGCGGCCGGCGAGCCCGTCCCCGCGCAAGCCCGCAGGGGACGCCTGCTCGTGGTGGCCACGCCGCTGGGCAATCTCGGCGACATCTCCCGGCGCGCACGCGAATCCCTGACGGCCAGCGACCTCGTGGCCTGCGAGGACACGCGCACGACGGGCAACCTGCTTCGTCTGCTCGGCATCGACGGCCCCCGCCTGCTGGCCTACCACGAGCACAACGAGCGCGAGGCGGCTGAGGCGGTCGCGGAACGCATCCGGCAGGGCCTGACCGTCGCGCTCGTGACGGACGCAGGCACTCCGGCCATCAGCGACCCCGGTTTCCGCCTGGTGCGGGAATGCCGCCGGCTGGGCCTCGAGGTCTCACCCGTTCCCGGGCCGTGCGCGGCGACGGCCCTGCTCTCGGTCAGCGGCCTGCCGACCAACGCCTTTCGCTTCGTCGGATTCCTGCCGCCGAAGTCCGCGGCCCGGCGCAGGTTCCTCACGCAGGAGGCGGCCGAGGCCGGCGAGACGCTGGTGCTGCTCGAGTCCTGCCACCGGATCGAGGCGCTGCTCGGCGAGATGCTCGAGATCCTAGGACCCGACCGGGTCGCGTGCATTGGGCGCGAGCTGACCAAGGCGCATGAGGCCCTGAGAACGGGGCCTTTGGGCGAACTGGTGCCCGCGACCCTCTCGGGCTCGCTCAAGGGCGAGTTCACCCTGGCCGTCGCGCCGAAGGGATTCGCGCTCTGAGCCGCAGGGATTGACCGGTCACGGCGCGTCGTCACGCTACGGGTAAGATGGCGGGATTTGACGACAGCCTGGTCCGTGAATACTTCGAGATGATCGGATTCTTCGTCCGCCAGTCCCGCAAGTACGCCGTCCAGTCGCGACGCAAGCGCGCGGACGAGGAGGGCGACCTCCTCGTGATCAATCCGGCGCCACGACGGGGCGGCGAACTGCCCTTCCAGCTCTTCGGCTCCGACCTGCCGGGACTCTCCGCGGCCGTCGTCGCGGTGAAAGGATGGCACACCACCAAGGCCGTGACCCCAACGATGATCCGCAAGGGCGACCTGCTGGAGTTCGTGCGCAAGGAAGCAGTGGAAGCGGCCAAGGACGCCTTTGCCGACCTGACGGCCGAGGACGGCCGGGCCCTCTCCAAGGTGCTCGTGCTGCCCGGCATACCGGCCCAGGAGCCGCAGCGCTCCGAAAGCGTGACGTTGCTCAAGGAGAGCGGCGTCGACCACGTGCTCACCTTCCGCACCATCCTGGAGAACCTGGTGCAGGCCGTGGAGGCCAACCAGAGCTACGCCAAATCGGACACGCTCCAGCTGCTCCGTCTGCTGCGCGTCTACGAAATGGTCAAGGTCGCGCAACTCGAGCTGTTCGGAGGGCCGCCGCGATGATCCACCCGCTCGCAGCCGTCTGCGACCGAGCCAGACTGGACGCAACGGCGGACGTCGGCCCTTGGGCGCTCGTCGAAGGCGAAGTCGGCGCGGGTTGCACGGTGGCGGCCTACGCGGTGATCAAGGCGGGCGCACGTCTCGCCGAGCGCGTCCACGTGGACCATTTTGCGGTGGTCGGCGGAGATCCGCAGGACCTCGCCTTCGACCCCACGACCGAATCCTTCGCCCTGATCGGCGCAGGCACGGCGCTGCGCGAACACGTCACGGTGCACCGGGCGACGCAACCCGGCGGCGCGACCACGGTGGGGACCGGCTGCCTACTGATGGCGGGCAGCCACGTGGCGCACGACTGCCGCGTGGGCAACAAGGTCATTCTGGCCAACGGCTGCATGCTGGGCGGGCACGTCCAAGTCGGCGACTCGGCCTTCATCAGCGGCGGAACCGCCGTGCACCAGTTCTGCCGGATCGGCTCGGGAGCCATGGTGTCGGGCAACGCCGTCATCACCGAGGATGTGCCTTCGCAGGTGATCGCCCACGGCCGCAACGAGGTCTCCGGACTCAATCTGGTCGGTCTGCGCCGGCGCGGCGTGCCGGCCGAGACCGTCGCCGAGCTCAAGCGTGCCTACCACGCCGTCTACGGCCCCGGCGGCGACTGTGCCAGGCTGGCCGGCGAGGCGCTGGCCGCAGGAGAATGCCGCTCGCCCGAGGCGCGGGAATTCCTCCAGTTCTTCCTCGGCGGACATCGCGGACGTTTCGCCTCCCCCCGATGACGCACCCTCCCATTGCGATTACCTGCGGCGATCCCGCCGGCATCGGACCTGAGATCACGGCCGCTTGGCTGACCTCCAACCCGGCGCTGGCGGCCGAGACCATGGCGATCGGCTGCGAGGCCTGGACTTCGGCGCTCAGGTCGCCCTCGCTGGCGGTCGGAGACCGGAATCACCGCCCGATGCCAGGCAGACCCGACGTGGTCGGACAGTGCGTCGCGCTGGCCGCGATGGAGGAGGCGGCGGAGGGCGTAAAAATCGGGCGCTATCGCGCGGTCGTGACCGGGCCAATCAGCAAGGAGGGCCTTGCGGGCATTGGATTTGCGCACCCTGGACAGACCGAATTCTTCGCGGCCAGGTGGGGCGGCACGCCCGTCATGGCGTTCGCCGGCGGCAGGATGACGGTCGGGCTCGTCACCTGGCACATCCCGCTCAGCGCCGCCCCCACGGCCGTGACGCAGGAAGCGATCCGTCGCACGGTCCTCGCCCTGCATCGGCTCAAGGTCCGGCTCGGCGTCCCACGCCCCAGGATCGCCGTCTGCGGCGTCAATCCGCACGCCGGGGAGAAAGGCCTGATGGGCGGCGAGGACATCGCCGTGGTGCGGCCGGCGGTGGAATCATTGCGCGCCGAAGGCGTCGATGCCGAAGGGCCCCTGCCGGGAGACACCGTCTTCCACCGGCATCTGATGGGCGATTACGACGCCGTCGCGGCCATGTACCACGACCAGGGGCTAGGGCCGCTCAAGTCGGTCGACTTCGCGACTACAGCGAACCTCTCCCTCGGCCTGCCTTACGTACGCACGAGCCCCGACCACGGCACGGCCTACGCGCTCGCCGGCACGGGGCGCGCCGACCTCGGAAGCTTCGACTCGGCGGTGCGCCTGGCGCTGCGGCTGACTTCGTGAGGATCGTCCCTCTGCTAGTCTTGGCACTCGCCTCCTGGTCGCAGGCGGCTACCCGCATCGCGTCATTCAGCCCCGGCGCCACACGCACGCTGACCGACCTCGGGGCCGGCGAGGAGATCGTGGCCGCGACCCGCTGGTGTCCGCTACCCGCCGAGCATCCTGCGCCAAGGCATTGCGACGCGTTCGCCCCGGACATGGAGAAGCTACGGTCGACGCGGCCGGAACTCGTCATCCTGCCTCGGTTGGCTAATCCGCTCTGGGCGGAACGTTGCCGCAAGGCGGGATACCGTACGCTCGTGCTTGAGCCGGAGTCATCCGCCTCCGTGGAGGCTGACATCATTGCCATAGGCGAGGCCGTCGGGAGGAAGCCGGCCGCCAAGGAGCTGGCGGCGAAGCTCGGCCCGACGCATCTCGACGCGGGCCCGGGACGCACGGTGACCGTCATCTGGAGCGGCGTCACCGCCGGGGAGAATTCTTATCTCGCTGGACCGCTGAAGACCTTGGGCTTAAGGCTCGTGCCCGCCGGAGGCTCATGGAACCGGCTCGACTGGGAAACCCTGGCCGCAGCCAACCCAGGGCTGATCATCTGGGTGGAGGAATCGCCCCGGGACGGGCCTGTCATCAAATCGGAGACCAAACGGGCGCAGCTGAGCCAAGTCTCTGCCGTGAAAGACGTTATGGCCGTGCGAGAAGGAGCGGTCTACGTGGCGCCGAGCGGATCCGAATGGCTGCCAGGCTCGGGGCTGGTCAGTCTGAGGGCCAGACTGAGGGATTTGCCCCGCTGAGCAGCAGGGCGGTCGGATTGACAGCGGGGCGCTCGCTTGCAGATTGAAACTCCAATCCACAAACCATGAACACCAAGATCCTTAAGCTACTGTCCACCTACGCCTGCGTGCTGGCGCTCTCCTCCGGAGTCCTCTTCGCCGATGACGAAAAGAAGAAGGAGTGCCCCTGCGAGAAAGAGAAGCCCAAGGCCCTCGTGGTTGCCGATGACGAAAAGAAGAAGGAGTGCCCCTGCGAGAAAGAGAAGCCCAAGGCCCTCGTGGTTGCCGATGACGAAAAGAAGAAGGAGTGCCCCTGCGAAAAGGAAAAGCCGAAGGCCTGAACGCTTTACACCGCATCTGACCCCGGAGGCGGACATTGTCCGCCTCCGCTGTTTTCAAGTCAAAGCGACCAAGCGAGACCGAGCTCCTGGCGCACGAAGGCCGGGAAATCGGGATGGATGGGGACTCCAGAGGTGCGGGCGAAGGCCTCATCCTCAGGGCCGAACTCCTTGCCGCTCCTCACTGCGCAGGCGCGGATGCCCGCGTTGAGTCCGGCCTCCCAGTCCGTGCGACGGTCACCGACCATCCAGCTGCGCGACAAGTCGAGCCCATGCGCGGCCCCCATCTCCAAGATGAACCTGGGGCTGGGCTTGCGGTAGGCCGAAGGCTCGTCCGGCCGCTCCGGGGCCGCCATCACGGAACGGAAACCAGGGGCCGGCAGGTCGAGCAGGTCGAGCATGCGCGCATGACAGGCATGGTACTGCTCCCAGGTGAAGAAGCCGCGGCCGATCCCGCTCTGGTTCGTCAGGATGAAGAGAGCGTAGCCCTCATCCATCGCCGCCAACAGAGACTCCCTGACCCCCGGGATGAGCTCGATCTGCTCCACCCGGCAGGTGTGGTGGTGGTCTCGGATGAGATTGCCGTCCCGGTCCAGAAATAAGGCTGGTTGGCCTGCCATGGGAGCCCAGCGAACCCGCTCCGTCCCCGGGGGCAAGGCCAAGGAAAGGGGGCTTGACCGAGGGGGCGGCAGGGGTAGAACCGACCCTCAACCCAGCGCAGAACCATGGCCAACCCGAAACGCAAGCAGTCCAAGCGCCGCAGCCGCCTCCGCCGTGGAGCCAACCAGTTCCGCGCCCCCAAGCTCGTCCGCGACGCCGAGTCCGGCGCCCTCCGCCGCTCCCACCGCGTCGACCCGATCACCGGCAAGTACCGCGGTCGCCAGGTGATCGAGAAGGCCGCCTAAAGGCCGTCGTCGGGCTGAGCCCGCACGCATGATTGACGAAGCTCCGAAGACCGGCCATCGCATCGCCCTGGACTGTATGGGGGGCGACCTCGGTCCGTCCGAAGCCGTGGCGGGCGCCGCCCTCGCCGTCAAGGAGGGCAGCATCGGCCCCGCCGACACCGTCGTGCTCGTCGGGCATGAGGACAACCTCCGCCTGCTGGCGCAGGAACATCGCACCCTGCGCGGCCCACGGGTCGAGTTCAGGCACGCCCCGGGCATCGTCTCCTCCGACGACGCGCCGATGGCCGTCCTCAAGTCGAAGCGCGACTCCTCCATGGTGATCGCCTTGGAGATGCTCAAGGAGGGCCGGGTCGAGGCGGTCGTCTCGACCGGCAACACCAAGGCGCTCGTCGCCGCCGGCACCATCAAGGTCAGGCCGATGGAAGGCGCGGAGAGGCCGGCCCTGGCCGCGATCATGCCTCGTCGCGAGGGCCACTTCATCATGCTGGACGTGGGCGCCAATCCCGAGGCGACGCCCGAGCATCTCGTGCACAACGCCGTGCTCGGGTCCATCTACGCGCAAAGCTCGCTCGGCATTCCCCGGCCGCGCGTCGGCCTGCTCACCGTAGGCACCGAGGAAGGCAAAGGCGGCCCGCGCATCAACCGCGCGCACGCCCTGCTCAAGGCCATGGGTGACCGCATCGAATACGTCGGCCCCGTGGAGGGCTTCGACGTCTTCGGCGACGCCTGCGACGTGGTCGTCACCGACGGCTTCACCGGCAACCTCATCCTGAAGACCATCGAGGGCCTGGTGTACATGCTCCGCGACATGGTCGGCAGCAAGGTGAAGAGCAACCCGGTCTACCTGGCGGGCGGTATCGCCATGTTCCCGCTGCTGCGCGAACTCAAGGGCAAGCTGAAACCGGAACGTTACGGCGGAGCGCCCCTGCTGGGACTCAACGGACTGGTGATGAAGGCGCACGGCTCGAGCAACCGCCAGGGCATCGCCAGCGCCATCCGCCTCGGCTCGGAGGCGCTCGGTCACGGAGCCGGCCGGCGCATGCGGACTGCCCTGGCCGAGGCCAATGCGGTGATTTCCACGACTCCCGCGGAGTCCTGAGGATTTTGGTTCCCTTCCGGGCTCACCGGGGCTTATTTCGGGGGGCGATGAGCAGCGCGCCTTCCGTCTACATGCGGGCCATCGGGGTCCATGCGCCGGAGCGACGCCTCACCAACGCCGAGCTTTCCACCCGGGTGGACACTTCGGACGAGTGGATCAGGACGCGGTCGGGCATCACCGAGCGTCGCATCGCCGGTCCCAGCGAGAATCCCTCGGACATGGGCGCCAAGGCGGCAGCCCAGGCCCTGGAAAGAGCCGGGCTGGGTCCGGAGGACATCGACCTCCTGGTGGTGGCCACGATGACCCCCGACGTGCCCTTCCCCGCCACCGCCTGCTTGCTCCAGGCCAAGCTGGGGCTGCGGCGGGACATCCCCTGCTTCGACATTTCCGCCGCGTGCTCCGGCTTCATCTACGCCACCCAGGTGGCCTCCGACATGATGCGGGCGGGCGCCTACCGGAGGGCCCTCGTCGTGGGCGCCGAGAAGCTCTCCAGTGTCGTCGACTGGCAGGACCGGTCGACGTGCGTGCTCTTCGGCGACGGCGCCGGGGCGACCGTGCTTGAGACGACCGACGAGAGGGGCGTGGGTCTGCTCGGCAACCTGCTCGGCGCCGACGGCACGAGCGCGGAGCTGCTGCACTGCACCCACGGCGGATCCGCCGAACCGGCCTCGGAGACCTCGGTGCGCGAACGCCAACACTGCCTCCGCATGAACGGCAAGGAGGTCTTCAAGCAGGCCGTCCGCGTAATGGCCGACGCCTGCGAACGTCTGCTGGCCCAGTGCGGCATGAAGTCTGACCAGGTCGCCTGCTTCATCCCCCATCAGGCGAACATCCGCATCATCGAGGCGGTCGCCGATCAGCTGAAGGTCGGCATGGACCGCTTCCCCTGCAACCTGGACCGTTTCGGCAACACCTCCGCGGCCTCCATCCCGCTCGCGCTCGAGGAGGCGTGGCGGAACGACCGCGTCCGCCACGGTGACCTCGTCCTCCTCGTCGCCTTCGGCGCCGGGCTCACCTGGGGCGCAACCCTTCTACGCTGGCATGAACCCAAAAACTGACATCCTCATCCTCCTCTTCCTGACGGCCCTGACGGGCGCCGTCGAAGCCGCCGAATACGTCCGTGAAGGCGGCCATTGGCGCGTCAAGGCCGGCCAGCCCGACGCCGACGAGATAGTCGTTTTGGCCAAGATGGACGAGGCCTCGGCCGCCCAAGAGACGGGGGACCTCGGCCAGGCGGTCAAGACCTGGGAACGCATCGCCGACGCCGAGATCAATTCCGAGTCGACAGGTCGCGCCCTGGTCGAGATCGCCCTAATCCGCATCCATGAGCGTCGGTTCGACGACGCCTCGGAGCTCATCGCCAGAATCGCCTCGAAGCACGGCTCCTTCAGCCGGTTCGATCAGGCCGTGAAGGTGCAGTTCGACATTGGCGCTACCCGCGCGGCGGGCGAAAGCCAACGCCTCGGCGGATGGTTCCCCTGGTTCAGCGACCGGGCGGCGGCGTTCGCCGAATGGGAGAAGACGGTCAAGCTGGCCCCGAACGGTCCCTGGGCGGACGAGGCGCTCATCCGCTCAGCCCGGCTCGCGCTGGTGCTAGAGGACAAGCCGCGCGCAGACACCGTGCTGGAACGTCTCGTCAGCGACTACCCCGCCTCACTTCACCTGCCCGAAGCGCTTGAACTGCTCGCCCGCCTGCGGAGCTCGGAATCCATGGGCGCCGCCTGGGACCAGGCCGCCTGCCTCGAGGCCGCCGAGCACTGGCGTGCGATCATGGAGCAGTTCCCGGCCGACTCCCGCGCGAAGGTCGCGGCCGAGCAGGTCAAATCGCTGCGCGACCGCGCCGCGCGCTCCCGCCTCCTGATCGCCCAGTTCTACTGGCGCAGCCGCAACAACCCCGACGCGGCCCGGCTGATGGCCAACGCCTGCCGCACCGTGGCTCCCGAATCCGAGGCGGCCAAGGAGGCCGAAGTCCTGATCGCCGAAATCGAGAAGCTCGGGGAGCCCCCGCGCAGCCTAGCCGACGCCGTGCTCGGCCCCTATCCCCGGCCCCGCAAGGCGGCGGAGGCTAGGCCCGCCCCGGTGGGGGAGGACATCGACGCCCTCGGCTTCCGCAATGAAGGCGCGCGCCCGGTGATTGACAACGAGCGACGCTGATGCGCTCCCGGCTGTCACTCGCGCTCCTGCTGCTGACCGGCTGCTCCGCCTACCGGCTGGGCGGCCCGCCAGCGCCCTTCAAAACCATCGAGGTCGTCGCGGTGCGCAACGCCACCTCGCGCACGGGCGTGCATGCGGCGCTGCACACCCGCCTCGCGGAGGCGTTCGCGATGGACCCTCGCGTGCGGCTAGGGCCGGGCGGAGCCCGCCTCGAGGCCGAGCTCATCAGCTTCCGCCGCGAGGCGCTCTCGGCCCGGGTCGATGACGCGCGCGACTTCGCCAGCCATCGCATCACCTTCGTGATGCGTTGCACGCTGACAGCGGAAGGCGGAGCGAAGACCGTCTTCAGGGACAGGGACTTCACCGCCGTCTACGTGTATCAGCCCACCGGCGACACCGCGGCCGGCGAGCTCAGTCTCGGCCCCGCGGCCTATGCGGACATCGCCTCGCAGGTGCGTGAGGCCGCGCTGTCCGCCTGGTGAGCATGCCGGACCGGATCGTCGCGCCCTCCCTGCTCGCCGCCGACCACGGCGACTTCGCCGCCGGCGTGCGACTCGTCGAGGAGTCCGGCGCCCCATGGCTCCACCTGGACATCATGGACGGGCATTTCGTGCCCAACATCAGCTTCGGTCCGCAGGTCGTGGCGGACCTCCGTCCGCGCACCCGTCTGCACTTCGACGTGCACCTGATGCTCTCCCGGCCCGACCGCTACGTGGACGCCTTCGTGAAGGCGGGCGCGGACAGGATCACCGTGCACGTCGAGGCCCAGCATGACGTCGGCGCCACGCTCAAGGTCATCCGCGCCGCCGGCCTGCCCGCGGGCCTCGCGCTCAATCCGGACTGCGACCCTTCCCGCGCCCTGCCCTATCTCGACCGGGCGGACCTCGTCCTGTGCATGACCGTGTTCCCCGGCTTCGGAGGGCAGTCCTTCATGCCCTCGGTCCTGGAGAGCGTCAGGACCCTCGCCGAGGAAAGGAAGCGGACGGGACTCGCCTTCAGGATCGAGGTCGACGGCGGCGTCAACCTGAAGACCGGCGCGCTGTGCCGCGAGGCCGGCGCCGACACCTTCGTCACCGGCACCGCCTTCTACAAGGCGGCCGATCGGCGGGCCTTCGTCAGGAGGCTCACGGACTAGCCGCGCCCTCCTCGCGCTCCTTGCGCAGACGGAGCTGGCCGCAGGCGGCCTCGATGTCGTGCCCCTTCTCCCGCCTCAGCGTGGCGGTCACCCCGCCCGTGCGGAGTTCTTTCACGAAACGGTCCTGGCGCGTCAGCGAGGGCCGCTTCCAGGGCAGGCCTTCGACCGTATTGTAGGGGATGAGGTTGACGTGCGCGTGGAGGTCGCGGGCGATGGCGGCGAGCCGACGCGCCTGGTCGAGCGAATCGTTCACGTCCTGGATGAGGATGAACTCGAGCGTCAGCATGCGACCGTGCCGGCGGGCGAAGGCCCGTGCGGCGGGCAGCAGCTCCTCCAGCGGATACTTGCGGTTCACCGGCATGATCTGCTCACGGACCTCGTTGGTCGCCCCGTGGAGGCTGATGGCCAGCCGGAAACCGAGCGGCTCCTCCGCGAGCCGGAGGATGCGGGGGACGAGGCCCGAGGTGGAGATCGTGATGCGCCGGGCTCCGAAGCCGAAGCCCCAGGCGGCGTTGGCCGTCCGCAACGCCGCCATCAGATTGTCGTAGTTGGCCAGCGGCTCACCCATGCCCATGACCACGATGTTGTCGAAGGATGCCAGGCCCCGGGAGGCGCGGGCGGGGTCAGCCTGATCCTCGATGCGGCAGACCTGGACGAGCTGGGAGACGATCTCACCGGGGGAAAGGTCCCGCTTCCAGCCCTCGAGGCCGGAGGCGCAGAACTTGCAGCCGTAGGCGCAGCCTACCTGGGTGGAGATGCAGATGGTGCGACGGGACCGGTCCAGACCGACGCCCTCCATGGGAGCCCGGATGATGACCGTCTCGATCAAGGAGCCGTCCCTGAGGCGCTGCAGCACCTTCTGGGTAACGTCGGAGGCCGTCTTCTTTCCCATCAGTTCGGTGGCCGAGAAGTCAAACGTCGCCGCGAGCCAGGAGCGGAGTCCTGCAGGAAGATTGGTCATGGCATCTGGAGATTCGGCCCGGCGTCCGTAGACCCATTCCATGATCTGTCCGGCGCGATAGCGCGGGTGTCCGTCGGACGCTAGCCGCTCAGCCAGACTGTCAGGATTTTCACCGTGAATCGGAAGTTTTTCGGGCTTGAATGCCATGTCAGGGTGATTGGGACGGGGGGCGTAGCTCAGGGCTCCGGGAGGGGCCGCCTTCCTGCTTGCAAGGGGGTTTTTTTATGCCCACAACCCACTTTTACAATGAGCAACAAGGACTCCAACCCGCAAGCCGTCAAAGCGCAGCAACTCCAGTCGGCGATCGACCGGGCGGCCGGGGGGAAGGAAGCCTTCTGCATCCACCAGACCTGGGGCATCGGCATCATCCGGGCCTACGACGCCGACAAGAAGCTTTTCACGGTGGACTTCCCGGAGCAGGGCAAGAAGGGCCACGTCATCGACTCAGGCTTCTTCCTGGCCAAGATCGACTTCCTGAACCCCGAAGGCGTCATCGCCCGTTCCTACTCGGAAGCCAGCAAGTCGGCGGTGGCCCAGATACTCACCGAAGATCCCGCCGCCCTGGTCAAGGTGCTGCTTGCCGAATACCCGACCGGGGAGTGCACGTCCTACGCCCTGGAGGCGGCCCTTGACCGCATCCATTTCGCCTCCCTGAGCGCCGGCAAGGACCGAGCCGCCGCATTCAAGTCCTGGTGGACCAAGGCTCGCGCGGCCCTGCGTCGCGACCGCGCGATCCTGGTGCCCGAACGCAAGGGCGGCCTCTACGCCCTGCTCGAGGCCCCGAAGGACCTCGGAGAAGACCTCTTCGCCCAGTACGAGTCCTCGCCCGGCCTCGAGCGCAGGCTCGCCCTGCTCGCCGAGCTCGCCGAAAGCCCGGCCGCCGAGACCCGTTCCGCCGCCACCGAGGCCAACCTGGCCAAGGTGTCCGGCGACCTCGCCAAGGCCGTGTCCGCCGCCTCCTCCCCGGCGCGCCGCCGCGAAGGCCTGCCCGCCGCCCTGGTCGGCATCTGGAACCGCGACAAGTTCTTCCGCTCCGCCATCGAGCACGTCGAGACCGTGAGCCCGACCGCCTCGGACATCATCGCGCTGTGCGACGAGCAGGATCTTGCGCTCCTCGCGCTGCACATCCCCCACACCAGCGAGAAGATCCGCGCGCTGCTCGACCTCATCCGCGCCCATCATGGCGAAAAGTGGTCCGAGCGCGCCTTCGACCTTCTGCGCAGCCGTGAGATCGGCACCGCCAAGAGCGGCTCCGCGAAGCTCGTCTCCGAGACCGTCTCCTACCTTTGCGACGCCGGCCTGACCGCCGAGGTAGCGGCCCGCCTCTCGCAGTGGCTGGAAACCCGCGAGCTCCGCGCCCCCGTGATCATCTGGGTCATCAAGAACCGCGACTCCCGCAAGTACGCCGAGATCGTCGGCCCGCTCGTCGGCCCCTCGCTGCTGGGCGCCATCCTGTCCTCCATCGACACTGAGGCCCTTGAGTCCAACTCCTCGGCCCGTATCCCGCTGGCCTACGAACTGGTCAAGGACAAGGAACTGGTCGGACAACTCATCGCGCCGGCGGGAGGCCCGAAGGCCGACACCGAGACCATCTGCGACCTGGCGCGCACGCTGCGTGACAGCCAGGGCTTCGATGACATGACCCGCATTAAGCTCATCAGCCGCATCGCCAAGATTGAGCCGCTCGTCCAGCGCCTGACCCAGGGCAAACGTGGCGACGAGGAGAAGGAGCTCGTGGTCTCGGAGACCAGCCGGGTCGAGAAGGAGCGCGAGCTGACCGACATCGTCCAAAACAAGCTGCCCGCGGTCAAGGAGGCCATCCAGGTGGCCAAGGAGCACGGCGACCTCCGTGAGAACTCCGAGTACAAGATGGCCCGTCAGGACCATGACACCCTTTCCGCCCGCCGGGCTGAACTGGAAGCGCTTCTCAAGAAGGTCCGCGTGACCGACTTCAAGGACGCCAAGCCCGACGTGATTGGCATCGGCTCGACCGTGACGCTGGAGCGCGGCTCGGACAAGGCGCGCGTGACCTACGACATCCTCGGGGCCTGGGACGGCCGGCCGGAAGAAGGCGCCCTCGCCTACATCTCCCCCTTGGCCAAGCAGTTCCTGAACCACCGCACCGGAGACACCTTTTCGACCAACATCAACGGGCGCACGGAGAACTGGATGGTGCTTTCCGTTGGTCGCTGGGTCGACAAGCGCTGAACGGCCGGGCTTACGCTTTTGACACCGCGGCCGCGGGCGGTCAGAAGCAGACAGCCCGATGCCGTCCCCCTGGGAATCACTTCGCCTGCTCGCGGACCCGACGCGGGCCAGGATTGTCGCCCTCCTGCGGCGTGCCGAACTCGCCGTGGGCGAGCTCCAGGAGGTCCTCTCCATGGGCCAGTCGCGCATCTCCACGCACCTGGCCCAGCTCCGCAAGGCGGGCCTCGCCGAGGACCGTCGCGACGGCAAGCGCACCTACTACTCGCTGGCCCACGGCCTCCCCGCGCGGGTCTCGGCCCTGGTGGACGCCGCCTGTGAGGCCGCCTCCGGCGAACCCCAGTCCGCCGCCGACCTGAGGGCCCTCGGCAGGATCGTCGAACGTAGACGGCGCAAGGCTGAGCAGCATTTCGACCGCGTGGCGGGACGGCTGGGCAAGCATTACTGCCCCGGACGGTCCTGGGAGGCCGTGGGACAGATGCTGCTGCTCCTAACCCCGAAGGTGCGAATCGCCGACCTCGGCGCCGGCGACGGCGCGCTTTCACGGCTCCTGGCCCGGGGGGCGGAGAGCGTCCACTGCGTGGACAACTCGCGGCGCATGGTGCAGGTCGGACGTGCGCTCGCCCGCAAGGAACGGCTGGACAACGTCACCTACCTGCTGGGCGACATCGAGAAGGTCCCCCTGCCGGACGGCGCCGTGGACCTCGCCCTGCTCAGCCAGGCACTGCACCACGCCGAGAACCCCCGCCAGGCCCTGGCCGAAGCGCACCGCATCCTCCGTCCCGGCGGTCGGCTGCTCGTCCTCGACCTGAAGGCCCACAAGTTCGAGAAGGCGCGGGAAATGTACGCAGACCGATGGCTCGGGTTCCAGGAGAACGAACTCTGCGACTGGATTGAGGAGGCGGGCTTCCGGGAGGCGTCGGCCCGCGTCGTGGCCCGCGAACCCAAGGAGCCGCATTTCGAGACCTTGCTGGCCACAGGGGCCAAGGCGGGGCGCTGAAGTTATTCACAGTCCGGGAGGTTCCGCCCGGGGGGCTTATGGCTTGGCATTTCTCAAGGCGGAGGGTTATCTGAAGAGCCCCACCCCCCAAGGACCCTTACCGACCATGACGGCCCATACCGAATCGAGTACCTTCCGACTGGCCAGAGCAGCCATCCTCGCCGTCCTGATCGCCGTCACGCCGGCCCCCTCCGTCGTGCGGGCCCAGGCGGCCGGCGCGGTCGTCGGCGCCAAGGCGGGCGAGGATCCGGTGACGACGCTCTTCCGGGAAGCCGAGCAGCTCTATGACGCCAAGAAGTACCGCGAGGCGCTGGGGAAGTACGTGGAAGTCGAGCAGAAGGCCCAGGAAGCGGAGGACATGTACAAGGCCGTCATCTCCTTCCGCAAGGCGAGCTGCTACTACTTCATGAAGGACTGGCCCCGCACGGAGGCCGAGCTCACCTCGTTCCTAGCCAAGTTCCCCAAGGGCACGCAGGACTTCTTCGATGCCGACAACCGCCGGGGCGTGGCGGAACTGACCCTCATCGAGTCCTTCTCGAACCAAGGCAAGTGGGACGCGGCCTTGGTCCGCCTCGAGAAGATCCGTAACAGCCTCACCGAGCGCGTCGAGGTGCGCGTGAACGCCTTCGCGCTCTCCGCCAAGATCAGCGTCGACCGGGCCAAGTCCGGCACCGAGGAGGTCAAGAAGGCCGGCTATTCCCAGGCCATCGGCTTCCTGCAGCAGGCGATCGGAGAAGGCGTGAACACGCCGGAGCGCCGTGAGGCAGCAATCCAGCTCGTCGAGATCTACACCAAGCTCGGGCTCGCCAAGGAGGCGGAGCAGCTCAAGGCCAAGGTCGACGCCTTCAAGACCGGCTCACCGGCCGACCTAATCCGCTCCAACTTCCAGCTCCTGAGCATCGGCGACGCGCGCTTCACCTCCGCCGACTCCGCGGTGGACGAGGCCGTGCGCGACACGCTCTACCGCCAGGCCCTGGCCAGCTACCAGGGCACGATGCGTTCGGCCGCGGTCGCGCGCGACCTCGCGAAGGCGATCAAGGCCAAGGAGGAGGCGCTGGAGGCGCTCACCAAGGCGAACCCCAAGCCCAACGATGAGACGAAGGTCCGCATCGAGCAGTCCAAGCAGGACCTCGAGGGCTTCCGCAAGATCGACGCGGACTTCAAGGCCAACAAGGACTACGACGCGTTCATCTCCTACCGCATCGGACTCTGCCTGCTCGAGCTCGGACGCCCCTGGGAGGCCTACGTGGCCTTCAAGGACATCTTCGAGCGCAACGCCGGCTTCTCGCGCATCACGGGGGCCTACTACTACTACGTCATCACGCTCCGCCAGATGGGTCGCCGCGACGAGGCCCAGAAGGTCTGCAAGGAGTTCCTGCAGAAGTTCCCCAAGGCGGACGAGACCTCGCCGGTCGCCATCACCCTGGGCGAGATCTCCCAGGACAACGAGGACTACAAGGAGGCCATCAATCACTACCAGTGGGCCCGGGACAACGTCTCCAACCTCTCGCCCGACGCCGCCATGGAGCTGGATTTCCGCATCGCGGCCTGCCAGTTCTCCCAGTTCGAATGGGACGAGGCCCGCAAGGCGTTCGACGCCTTCTCCGCCAAGTACGTACGGTCACCCGTCCGCCAGCAGGTCCTCTACATGACCGCCCTCTGCTGGTTCTACCAGGGCAAGTACAAGGAGACCAAGGAGGGCTTCGACAAGTACCAGGCCGAATACCCCAAGGGCATGTTCATCCCGGACGTACGCTACCGTCAGGCCATCGTCCGCTTCGGGGTCCAGCCGCCGGAGACCGAGGAGACCATCCGTATGTGCGAGGAATGGCTGAAGGACTACGCGGACGACAAGTCCGACGAAATCCAAGTCCAGTTGCCCGACGTGCACACCCTAGTAGGCGACGCCAACATCCGGCTCGCCGAGGGCTTCGACAAGGCCATCCGCGAGGCCGACCTGGTCGCGCGCGCCGCCCAGAGCCCCGCGGCGCGCGCCCAGGCGCTCGCCAAGAAGGGCGAGATCGAGAAGCAGAAGGAGGCCTTCACCGGCAAGGCCATCGACGCCTACGTGGCCGCGGCCAAGCTGGGCATGCGCAACGCGAACGCCCTGGAGTTCGTGCTCCGTGAGCTTAACAAGATGCTGCCCGGCCGGGGCGAGCACCGCCGCATGCGCGAGCTCTACATGGAGCTCTACAACTGGGACACCAAGGACCCCAAGGCGCTCACCTACCTCTACGAGGTCATCCGCGCCACCGAACGCATGGGGGACCGCAAAGAGTTCGGCGAACGCTCCGAGGAAATCCAGAAGAAGTTCAGCGGCGAGCTCGCGAAGGCCCGCCTCAAGGTCGACCAGCTCGAGCGTGCCACGCCCCCGGTCAAGGCGTCAATCGACGCCGCCAAGAACGAGGTCAAGGCCCTCTCGGCCAAGCTCGCGGACGAGCTAGCCGTGGTCGAGAAGGAGCGCCAGGCCGCCATCGCCCGCGCCAAGGATAACGCCCTCAAAATCCTCTCGGACGCGGTGGCAGAGAACATCAACGACCGCCGGCAGGAAGGCGCCGAGAAGCTCATCGGCTTCCTCGCCGAGAAGCTCGCCAAGAAAGTCAAGCGCGTCCGTCCCGGAACCAAGCCCGAGCCCGGCGCCTACACTTCCGCCGACGCCGAGATTGAGATGCGCAAGCTGCTCCGCCTCGACGAGAACAAGGACTCCCTCGTAGCCCAGGCCCGCGGATTCTACGCGCTAGGACAGATCGCGGTGTTCACCCGCGAACCGGCCAAGACCGAGCTGAACTTCAACAAGATCGCCGCCAACTACAAGGCGGACGAACTCAGCCCGACCATCCTCGCGGTCGTTGGCGACCACCTGCTCGAGAAGGGCGACCTCGCCAAGGCCGAGACCTACTTTGCGGCCATCCTCACCGTCGCCCGCTCCTCGGAATACGCCGACTACGGCTACGCGGGCCAGGCCGAAATCCAGATGCGCCGCAAAAAGTACAAGGAGGCGCTCGCGCTCTGCGACGAGGCCATCGAGGCCCGCGCGCTCATGTCCAAGGAGCTCAACGTGATGTTCATCCGCGCCCAGTGCCTAGCCGAGACCCAGAAGTACGACGAGGCGAAGAAGGGCTTCGAGGAGATCGCCAAGACCAAGGAATGGCGGGGCGACAAGACCGCGGGCTCCCTCTTCTGGCTGGGCATGATCGAGGAACGTCAGGGACGGCTCCCCGAGGCCCTCGCGTTCTACCGTCGCTGCTACCAGGGCTGGAAACGTTACGAGAGCTGGTCCGCTAAGGGCTACCTCGGGGCGGCCAGAATGCTCGTGAAGCTCAACCAGCGCCCCGACGCCAAGGTCCTGCTCACCGAGATGCTGTCCAAGGACCGCATCAAGGAAACGCCCGAGGCCGACGAGGCCAAGAAGCTCTCCCTCACCCTCTGAAACGCCATGCGCACCCTCCGTACCCTCCTACCCGCCGCGCTCCTCGCCGTCTCGGCCTCGGCCCAGACCTTCGTCATCCGCAATGAGCGGTGGGAGGTCAACGACCCCTTCAAGATGGACACCGCGTCCATGCCTCCGAAGCCGCTCGTCGACCCGAAGAAGGCCATCATCAACCAGGTCACCGGCTCTGTCCAGCGCACGGTCCTCCAGAGCGGGATTGAAGTGACCAACACGCGCAAGCTCTCGGAGGTGACCCAGGTCATCTGGCCAGAGATGCCCCGGCTTACCGAGGCCCGCGCATTCGTCAACCGCGGCGATCCCGCCAAGGCCCTCGACAACGTGGAGGCCGTGATTAAGCTATTCGAACCGCTGAAGAAGGTGCCAGGCAGCCTGTGGCTCGACGCAACGGTCATCAAGCTCGACGCCCTCGACCGCCTCAACAACGACGCCGCCCTGGGAGGCTTCCTCGACACCCTCGAGAAGGATGAGGCCGCCTCACTGCCCGAGCTGGCCACTAAGATCCAGCTCTCGCGCCTGCTCCAGCGCTCCCGCCGCGGGGACCACGAGTCGGTCATCCGCGAGACCGACGAACTGATCGGCAAGATGGACGACGCCGGGGTGCTCGCCCGCCTGCACATCGTCAAAGGCTCCTCCCTGCTCGCCACGCGCAAATACGAGGCGGCCATGAACGCCTACCTTCGCGTGCCGGTCTTCTACGGCACGGAACAGGACCAAGTACCCAAGGCCCTGCTCGGGGCCGCCCAGGCCTTCCGCGGCATGGACGGACCCGCCGTCCGCGAGCAGAAGCTCGAAGAGACCTCCTTCCGCTACCTCCGCGACATCCTGGTCACCTACCCGGTCTCGAAGGAGGCCGAAGAAGCCCGCAAAATCCTGCCCAAGGAGGAGATTGCCAAGGCCGAGGCCGAGCAGAAGAAGCTCGCCACCGCCGGCCTGCTCCCCGACGGCGCAGCCATCAAGAAGGCCGCGGTGCGCCCCGAGGACGACCAGTCCGCGAACCGCTAACAGTCCTTGCCCACCTCCCGAACCCCTCCTATACAAACCCGACATCCCACGTCCTAATCATGAAGACGAACCTTCGCCCCCTCCTCTCCCCCGTGCTGGCGCTCGCGCTCCTGACCGCCTTCGCCGGCGCCCAGGAAGCCGCGCCGGCCGCAGCAGCCGCCGCGGTGCAAAAGAAGACCCTCATGGACCTGTTCCATGAAGGCGGTTGGGTCATGTACCCCATCGCCCTCGCCTCGGTCTTCATGATCTGGCTCATCGTGCAGGGCTTCATCAGCACCAGCCGCAAGCGCCTGCTGCCCGCCGACCACGTCACGCAGCTGCGCGAGCTCTTCAAGGCCGGCAACTACGTTGGCGCCTACGCCTTCGCCAAGTCCAACGCCTCTCCGATCTGCGACGTCGTGCGCGCCGGCGTGGCCCTCACCCCGGACGGAAAAACAATGACCGAGGAGTCCATCATCTCCGAAGTCACCCGCGTCCAGGGCGACCTGATGGGCAGCGCCTCCTACCTCTCCGTGATCGGGGTCTGCACCCCCATGATCGGCCTCACGGGCACGGTGACGGGCATGATGACCGCCTTCGAGACGCTCAGCTCCTCCGGCGTGGGCGACCCCTCGAAGCTCTCGGGCGCGATCGGCGAAGTGCTCGTGGCCACCGCCTCCGGCCTCTTTATCGCCATCCCGGCGTTCATCGCCTACTACCTGCTGCGTAACCGCATCACCATCGGCATCCACGACGTCCAGGAAGTGGTCGCCGGCCTGTTCCGCGCCTTCCCTTACAACGAGGTGGCCGGACACAAGATTGGTGACGAGGAGATCTACGCCGGTAAGCCCGACTGGAACTCGGCTTCAATCACCCAGCCCCAGGGCTGATTGTCCACCCCTGAACCCCCGGGACACCCAGCACCATGGCAGGCGGAGGCGGAGGCGGAGACGGAGAGCCGGAATTCCAGGTCGCGCCGATGATCGACGTGCTCCTGGTACTCCTCATCTTCTTCATGTCGATCACGTCCTCGCAGGTGCTTAAGGTCGACAAGAACATCTCGCTCCCCGTGGCCAGCCACGGCGTAAAGCGTGACGACAAGGCGGCGGCTGGACTGATCAACATCTCCTGGGACGCAACCACGGGACAGGCGAAGTACAAGCTGGACGACCGGGAGCTCGACCCGAACGACAAGGACGGTATCTCTAAGGAGCTGGAGCGCCGCAAGGGCGGCAACGAGAAGTTCCGCCTGCTCATCCGCGCCGACCGCAACTGCCACGCCAAGTACATCTCGAAGGCCCTCGAATGGGGAGCCGAGGCCGGCGTCGACAACATCGCCTTCTCCGGGCTAAACCGCGAGGAATGAGACCATGAGACAGGCTAAGCAGGACGTCACGTCCGACGCAGGATTCCAGATCGCCCCGATGATCGACGTGGTCTTCGTGATTATGCTCTTCTTCATGGTCATGGCTGGAGCGGTCAAGGTGGAGCATGAGCTCAAGACGACGCTCCCCGGCAACGCCGAGACGGCCCAAGAGACGGAGCTGCCCGACGAGGTCACAATCGGCATCTCGGAAACAGGCGAGGTCACGCTCAACGAGGACCCGCTGGGCGCCCCCCTAGACCGGGCGCTCGAAGGTCTCTACTCCCAGATGGTCCAGATGCGCAAGGCGGCCGAACAGGCCAAGACGAAGATGCTCATCACGGTGCAGGCCGAGGAGGCCGCCCGCTACGAGCGCGTGATGAACGTGCTCGACGTGCTGGCCCGGGCGGAGATCACGAACGTCACGTTTGCGGTCTCCGAGACGGAGTGAGAATCCTGACGGTCGTCCCCGACCAGGCCGGCTGAAGCCGGCCTTCTTCTTTTCAGGCGCGGCCGGCTCCGGAGAGCAGCACGTCGCGCAGCGCTTCGAAGTCGTTGCCGACCTTCAGCGGCGCCGGGGGCGGAAGCTCGCCTGGGAAGCGAGAGACGGCGGCGTCGCCGAAGGCCTCCCGCAGGACGTCGGGGAACTTGGCCGGATGCGCGGTGCCGAAGACGACGGCCTCGTCCGGAGCGCCGGGCACGGCCAGCATATCCTCCGCGGCCTTCCAGCCGACAGCGGTGTGCGGACACATGACGTAGCCGCCGGCCGCTCGGACGCGGCGCATGGCGTCCAGGGTCTGCGCGTCGTCCACGGTGACGGAGGCGACCGCGGGGCCTCCTTCCCGCCACGCCAGCAGGCGGTCAAGGTTGTTGGGCGACCCGATGTCCATGGCGTTGGAGAGGGTCGGTGCGGAACGGCGCGGGCGATAGACGCCGGTACGGAAGAGCTCGGGCAGCGGGGAGTTGACGTTGGTCGCGGCCACGAGCGCCCTTAGGTCGAGGCCCATGCGTCGCGCGAGCTGGACGGCGCCGACGTTCCCGAGGTTGCCCGAAGGCACTACGACCGCCATGGAGCGGCCGGCCGGCAACAGACGGCGCGCATGGAAGGCGAAGGGCACCTGCGCGATGAGTCGCACGGGGTTGATTGAGTTGGCGGTCAGCAGCGGCTCACCGCGGCGGAGCGACGCGTCGGCCAGCGCCCGCTTCACCAGGGCCTGGCAGTCGTCAAAGGTGCCGTCGACAGAGAGCGCGACGACGTTGGGCCGTCGGCGAGCGATCTGCGACTCCTGCACGGGGCTCACCCCGACGCGGGGGTAGAGTACGACGGCACGGACGCCGGGGACTCCGTCGCAGGCCTCGGTGACCGCCCCGCCGGTGTCGCCGGACGTGGCCGCCAGGATGGTGAGCCGGGGATGCTCGGCGGACAGCACCCGGGCCGTGACGCGGACGAGGAGCCTGACCGCGAAATCCTTGAAGGCGGCGGAAGGTCCGTGGAAAAGCTCCAGCACCGAAGCGCGTCCCCCGACGGAAGGGGGCAGTCCTTCGGGTCGCACGAGAGGCACGGGGAAATTGAAGGACTCCTGGCAGAGGTCGCCGAGGACTTCGGGCCCCAGGTCGCGCGCGAGGTAAGGCGCGATCACCGCCTCGGCCAGCACGGCGTAGCCGGACCTTGCATGGCAGTCGAGAAAGCCGGCGGGGAGACTCGGGATGCGGACCGGCACCCAGAGTCCGCCACCCTCCGGCACGGAGGAAAGGAGGGCGTCGCGCAGGCCGGCGCGGAGGGAAGGATTCGCAGTGGAGACGAACTCCAGCTCAGGACTCGGAGACGACATGGACGCCCTGGGGATTGATGCGGGAGACGTACGGGGTCGCCTTCAGCTGGGCCGCGGTGAAGACGGCGGCCACCGCCTCGGCGGCGCGGCGGGCCGTCTCCTCGCCCTCGCAGAGCGCGAAGACGCTGGGCCCGGCGCCGGAGATGGAGAAGCCGAGCGCGCCGGCCTCCATGGCGGCCCGCTTGGCGCGGTAGAACTCAGGAATCAGGCGCTGACGGTGCGGCTCCGCGATGAAGTCACGCAGGGAACGGCCGATCAGGCCGTAGTCCGACTTGAAAAATCCGCAAAGCAGGCCGCCGAGGTTGCCGCTCTGCTGGGTCGACGTCTCGAGCTGCACCTGACGGGGCATGATCTCGCGCGCCACCTTGGTCAGAACGACGATGTCCGGATGGACGACGGCGGCCCAGAGGCGGTCGGGGATGGGCACGTCCATCACGTCGAGCTCGGCGTTGGAACGGATCAGGGTGATGCCGCCCAGCAGGCAGGGAGCGACGTTGTCGGCGTGCCAGGCGCCGTCCGCGGCGGCCTCGCCTGCGACAACGAAGGGAAGGAGCTGCCGACGGCTCAATGGCGAACCGAGCAGGTGGTTGATCACGAAAGCCCCGCCCACCGCGCTCGCTGCGCTGGAGCCCAGTCCGCTGCCGAAAGGCATCTTCTTGTGGATTTCAAGTTCGACGCCGAGCTCGGGACGGGCGAGGTGGCGCAGGAGGCCCTGGGCCGCCACGCCGGCGGTGTTCTTGGCCGGATCGAGGGGCAGCCGGCCATCGTCTCCGGTGATGCAGGTGATCCGCAGGCCGGGCTTCGAGGAGAGGTAGGCGACAATCTCATCCCCCGGTCGCTCGATTGCGAAACCGAGCACGTCGAAGCCGCAGGCGACATTCGCCACGGTGGCAGGTGAGAACACCCGGACTTCTTTCAACGCAGTTTTGGCCATGTTTCCCCGTCTTGGAGCGAGACGGCTGACCTTTCGGATTGCTCCGCCAAGGGTCAACGGTGAACATGGAATTTGCACCGTCGCCGATGTCCAACCGTATACACCAGAACGGGTTCGTGACCGTCGCCGCCGCCTCCCCCGCCCTGCGGCTGGCGGATCCGGCGGCGAACGGCCTGCTTTGCGTGCAAGCCCTGGAGAAGGCCGCCCAGGAAGGCGCGGAACTGGTGGTGCTGCCCGAGCTCTGCCTGACCGGCTACACCTGCGGCGATCTCTTCGGGCAACGGACGCTCCTGCAGGGCGCCCTCAGGGCCCTGGGGGTCGTCACTGAGGCCACGCAAAGGCTCGGACTCAGCGCGCTGGTTGGCCTTCCTCTCGAGGTCGACGGCCGTCTCTTCAACGCCGCGGTCTTCGTCTCCCACGGGAAGGCGCTCGGCGTCATCCCGAAGACCCACCTACCCAACACCGGCGAGTTCTATGAGCAGCGCTGGTTCGCCTCGGCCCGGGTGGCGGGCCGCAAGGAGATCGAACTCCTCGGCGCGTGCGTCCCCTTCGGGACCGACCTGCTCTTCCGGGCGGCCGAAGTCCCCGACTGCGTCGTGGGCGTCGAGCTCTGCGAGGACCTCTGGGCCGTCGAACCGCCCAGCGGAGCGCAGGCGCTCGCCGGCGCGACCGTGCTGTGCAACCTTTCGGCCAGCGACGAACTGCTGACCAAGGCGGCCTACCGGCGCGACCTGGTCAGGTCGCAGTCGGCGCGCTGCCTGGCGGCCTACGTCTACGCCGCGGCCGGCGCGGGTGAATCCAGCACCGACGTGGTCTACAGCGGCCACGGCCTCATCGCCGAGAACGGCGTCGTGCTGGGTGAGTCGGAACGCTTCCGCTTCGACCTGGCCCTGCTGGTCTCGCAGGTCGACGTCGACCGGCTCGCCGCCGAGCGGCGCCGCAACAGCACCTTCTTCGGCACGCCCTCCGCCCTGACCGTCCGCGAGATCCGGTTCGAGCTGGGGCATCCCGTCGGCCAGACGCCCCGCCTCCGCCGCAGGTTCAGCCAGCACCCCTTCGTGCCGCCAGACGCCCACCGGCGCGACGAGCACTGCCAGGAAATCTTCGCCATCCAGTCGACTGGTCTCGCCCGGCGCCTGCGCCACACGGGCTCGAAGCACGTCATCATCGGCGTCTCCGGCGGCCTCGACTCGACCCTAGCCCTGCTCGTGACGCTGGAGGCGTTCGGCCGGCTGGGCCTGGACCGCAAGGGCATCGTTGGCGTGACCATGCCGGGCCCCGGCACGACAGCGCGCACCCGGCTCAACGCGATCAAGCTGATGGAGACGCTCGGCGTCTCGTCCCGGGAGGTCCCAATCGGCCCGGCGGTTGAACTGCACCTGCGGGACCTCCATCATCCCGCGGGCCGTCATGACGTGACCTTCGAGAACGCGCAGGCGCGGGAACGGACCCAGATCCTGATGGACGCCGCCAACCAGATCGGCGGGTTCGTCATCGGCACCGGCGACCTCTCCGAAGCCGCCCTCGGCTGGTGCACCTTCAACGCGGACCACATGTCGATGTACCACGTGAACATCGGCGTGCCGAAGACTCTGGTGCGGCATCTGGTGTCTTGGGCCGCGCACGCGCGCCACGTCGGCCCCGAGCGCACGGTCCTCGAGGACATCGTGGCGACGCCGGTCAGTCCCGAACTGCTCCCGCCCGGAGCCGACGGCGCCGTCGCCCAGCAGACCGAGCTCATCGTGGGCCCCTACGAGCTGCACGACTTCTTCCTGTTCCATGTCGTACGCAACGGCTTCCGGCCGGCCAAGGTGCTGTGGCTGGCGGAGCACGCCTTCGCCGGCAAGCACAACGCCAAGGAGCTGCGCCATTGGCTCAGGACCTTCCTGTCCCGCTTCTTCTCCCAGCAGTTCAAGCGTTCGGTCATGCCCGACGGCCCCAAGGTCGGTTCGGTGGCCCTCTCGCCGCGCGGCGACTGGCGCATGCCCTCCGACGCCGAGGCGGCGGCGTGGCTTGCCGAACTCGGCTGACCCTGCATTGGTGGAGGCGTGACGACGCCCGTCCAGACCCATCCCAAAGCCACCGCCGAGCTCCTGCGGTCACTCGGCCCGTCCCGGGTCCTCACGGACGAGGCGACCTGCTTCGCGGCCTCCTTCGACAACATGCGGCTGTCCTTCATGCCGGAGGCGGTCGTGAGGCCCGCCGCAGAGGAGGACGTGGGCGTCGTGCTCCGGCTGGCCAACCGTCACAGGGTGCCCGTCACGGTCCGCGGCCGCGGGACGGGCAGCACGGGAGCTAGCTCGCCGATTCGCGGCGGCTGGGTGATCCACCTCGACCACTGGGACCGCATCGAGATTGACCCGGTGTCCGCGATGGCCACGGTGCAGCCCGGCGCCATCACGGCCCAGATTAATGACGCGGCGGAACCGCACGGGCTGTTCTTTCCGCCCGACCCGTCCTCGATCAAGCACTGCAGCATCGGCGGCAACATCGCCACCAACGCGGGCGGCCTGCGCGCCGCGAAGTACGGCGTGGTCCGCGACCACGTCTACGCCCTCGAGGGCTTCCTGCCCACCGGCGAGAAGGTCCGCTGGGCGGCGCCGTTGCGCAAGTTCGTCAGCGGACTGAACCTGCGGGACCTGTGGATCGGCTCCGAGGGCACGCTCGGGGTCATCACCTCGGCCACGCTCAAGCTGGTGCCCCTGCCCGCCGCCCGCCGGACGTTCCTCTTCGCCTTCCGGACCGACGAGGGCGCGCTCGAGGCCGCCGCGGAGCTCATGCGGCTGCGCCTTAACCCCGCGGTCCTGGAATTCCTGGACACGCAGACCGTGGCCGCGGCGGAGCGTCAGCGCGGCGCCCGCGTGTTCCCCTCCGCCGAGCTGGGCTCGGAGGAGACGCACGCGGTCCTGCTCCTCGAGCTCGACGGGCATCCGGCGGCGCTCGCGGACGACGCGGCCAAGGCCCGGCAATGGATCGCCCGGTACGCGGCGGCTTCGCGCGAGACCGACAATCCGGCGGAAGCCGAACGGCTGTGGGACATCCGCCGCACCTGCTCGCAGGCGATGTACGCCCTGGGGAACGCAAAACTCAACGAGGACGTGGTCGTGCCCTTCCGCAGCTACGTGCCGCTCATCCGTTACACCCGGGAACTGCGCGACCGGCTCGGACTCGCCACGCCGACCTTCGGGCACGCGGCGGACGGGAACTTCCACGTGCACATCATGTTCGACCGCGACGACGCGGAACACCGGCGGAAGGCCGAGACGGCCATCCACGAGGTGATGACCAAGGTCGTCGAGCTCGGCGGCGCCATCACGGGCGAACACGGCATCGGCATCGCGAAGTCCCCCTTCCTCCGCCTCCAGCATACTTCCGCCGAGGTGGGGGCGATGCTGGCGGTCAAGCGGGCGCTCGACCCCAACGGCATCCTCGCACCCGGTCAGATCTTTGAACCGATGAACATCTGGGAGCACCGCCCGGTGAAGGTCACCCTGCCCTGGGACAAGCACTGAGATGGGCCGCGCCGTCGCCGTCTTCGACTGGGACGGGGTCGTCATCGATTCCGCCCGCGCCCATGAGCTCTCCTGGAAGGAACTGGCCGCGCAGGAACGACTGCCCCTCCCGCCCGACCACTTCGTGCGCGGCTTCGGCAAGCGCAACGATTTCATCATCACGGAGATCCTCGGCTGGTCGCGCGACCCCGCGGAAGTCCGAAGGCTGGCCGACCGCAAGGAAGCGCTCTACCGCGAGCACGCGAGACGCGGCCATGCCGCCGGCACCGGCGAAATCCGGCTGCTGCCCGGGGTCATGGAACTCACCGCCGGACTCCGGCGACTGGGCGTGCCCTGCGTCATCGGGACCTCGACGCCCCGGGCCAACCTCCTGCTTTCCTTCGAGCTCTTCCCCGGCCTCGGCGACGGATTCGCGGGCGCGGTCGCCTGCCAGGACGTGACGAAGGGCAAGCCAGACCCGGAGGTGTTCCTCAAGGCCTGCGCGCTCGCGGGCGGCGACCCCGCCTCGTCCTTCGTCTTTGAGGACTCCTTATCCGGACTGCAGGCCGGATTGTCCGGCGGCTTCGTCACGGTGGCCCTCGCCACCACCAACAGGCCCGAGGCCCTCGCCGCACAGAAGCCCCACCGCATCGTAAAGGACCTTTCGGAGGTCGATCCCGCCTGGCTCGTCCGGGGACTGCCCTGCTGAGCATGGAGTTCCGCCTGCACTCCGAGCACGCGCCGGCCGGCGACCAGCCCGCGGCCATCGAGGCCCTGGACACGTCGCTGCTGGCCGGCAACGTAAGGCAGACGCTCCTCGGGGTGACGGGATCGGGCAAGACGTTCACGATGGCCAACCTGATCGCGCGCCGGCAGCGGCCCGCACTCATCATCTCGCACAACAAGACCCTGGCGGCCCAGCTCTACGGGGAGTTCAAGCGCTTCTTCCCCGATAACGCGGTCGAATACTTCGTCAGCTACTACGACTACTACCAGCCGGAGGCCTACGTGCCGCAGACGGACACGTTCATCGAGAAAGACGCCGCCATCAACGAGGACATTGAGCGGTTGCGCATCAGCGCCAGCAGCGCGCTCCTCTCGCGGCGCGACGTCATCGTCGTGGCCTCGGTCTCCTGCATCTACGGCCTGGGCTCGCCCGAAGACTTCTTGGCGGCGATGATCCCGTTGCGGACCGGCATGACGCTGCGCAGGGACGACCTGCTGGCGCGCATGGTCGCCAACCAGTACTCACGCAACGATGCGGTGCTCGAGCGCTGCACCTTCCGGGCCCGAGGCGAGACGGTGGACGTCTGGCCGGCCTACATGGAGTCGGCAGTGCGGCTGGAGTTCTGGGGGGACACGCTCGAGGGCATCCGCGAGCTCGATCCCGTCAGCGTGCGGCCAGGCCGCCGGCTCGAGAAATTCGACCTCTACCCGGCCAACCAGTACGTGACGGCGCCGGGAAGGCTGAAGTCGGCGACGGAGGCCATCCGGCAGGAGCTGGAGGAGCAGGTGGCGCGCTTCGAGCGCGAGAACCGGCTGATCGAGGCGCAGCGCATCCGCATGCGCGTGGAACATGACCTGGAGATGCTCCGGGAGACGGGCTTCTGCCCAGGAGTGGAGAACTACTCGATGCATCTCTCGGGCCGCGCCCCCGGCGAACGGCCCTGCTGTCTGCTCGACTTCTTCCCGGAGGACCGGATCACGTTCATCGACGAGAGCCACGTGACCTGGCCGCAGATCGGCGGGATGTACCACGGGGACCGCGCCCGCAAGGAACGGCTGGTCGAGTTCGGCTTCCGGCTGCCCTCCGCGCTGGAGAACCGCCCGCTGCGTCCCGACGAATTCGAGCAGGTGGTCGGCCAGACGGTCTACGTCTCGGCCACCCCGGCGCCGCACGAGCACCAGGTCTCAAAGGTCATCGCCGAGCAGGTCATACGCCCGACGGGTCTACTCGACCCGGTGATGGAGGTGCGGCCGACGGCGGGCCAGGTCGAGGACGTGATCGGCGAGGCCAAGTCGAAGGCCGCACGCGGGATGCGCACGCTGGTCACCACGCTCACGAAGCGGATGTCGGAGGAGCTGACTACGTTCATGCGCGAACAGGGGCTCAAGGTGGAGTACCTGCACTCGGACATCGACGCGATTGAACGGGTCGAGATCCTGCGCCGCCTGCGCACGGGCGCCTTCGACGTGCTCGTTGGCGTGAACCTGCTGCGCGAGGGGCTCGACCTGCCCGAGGTGGGCCTGGTCGGCATCCTGGACGCAGACAAGGAGGGTTTCCTGCGCAGTGAGACGAGCCTCATCCAGACCGCGGGACGCGCAGCCCGTCACGTCGAAGGGAGGGTGCTGCTCTACGCCGACGTGATGACGCGTTCGCTGACGCGCGCGCTGACGATCTGCGGCGACCGTCGCAAGCGCCAAGAAGCCTTCAATCTGAAGCACGGCATCACCCCGAAGAGCGTCACGCGCCGCATCGAGGAGAGTCTGGTCGAAGCCGAAGCCGAGCAGGCGCTAGCGGTGGGCGAAGGGACGGCTGACCGGGACGTGACCGCGGTGCTGGCCGACATGGAACGGGAGATGCTGGCCGCGGCCGACGAGCTGCAGTTCGAAAAAGCGGCCGCGCTGCGCGACCAGATTGAAGCTCTCCGCACGGGCAAGCCCGCGACCAAGGGACGTCGTCGGGGGCGGCGCTAATCAGCCGAACCGTCGGCCGAGATCGGCGTCGGTCCACTCGATGAACGTCCGGCGACCGCGGGGACAGGAACCCGGCTGCGAGGTCCGAAAGAGTGCCTCGGCCAGGGTCAGGACCTCCGCGTCGGACATGGCGTCGCTACGTCGTCGGGCGCCGCGCACGGCGACCTTGGCCAGCGCTTCGTAGGCGAGCTCGGACCGGCCGAAATCACCTTCACGTCGGGCCATCTCAGCGAGAAGATCGCGGATGAAGGACTCCGCGGCGGCGGGCTCCAGCCAGGAAGGCAGCGCGGCGACACGCCAGAAGTTACGCCCGTATTCCTCGAAGACGAAGCCGGCCGCGGAGAGGAGGCCGGCCCTCTCCTTCAGGACCGCGGCGGGCAGCGGTTCGAGTTCAAGGGCCATCGGCACCAGCAAGGGCTGGCTGACGGCGCCTCCGGTCGTGAAACGGGCCAGGATGTCCTCGTAAAGAATCCGCTGATGGGCGGCCCCGAGGTCCAGGAGCACGAGTCCCGTAGGTGTCTCAAAGATGACCCGGTCCTCACGGACACGGCCGACCGGCCTCCATCCGAGGCGCAAAGGGGCGGCACGGAGAGAATCCGCCCGAAGAACTTGCGCGTCGGGAGCTGAGGGACCGGGAGCGATGGCCCCCGCGCCACCGGCCGCCGAGACCATGGCGGACGCCGGAGGGCCCGGAGGGGTCGACGCAACGGAGGCGACGGAGGGCGGCAGGGTCTCGACGGGCAGTCCATCGCCTCCCCGCGCACGCAAGGCGGCGAGCACGGAGCCGATGATGAAGCCCCTGACCTTGGCCTCATCGCGGAAACGCACCTCACGCTTGGCGGGATGCACGTTCACGTCGACCCAGGCCGGATCGATCTCCAGGAAGACGAATGCAAGCGGATACCTGCCCTTGGGAATGAGCGTGTGGTAGCTCTCGGTGAGGGCGAAGGCCATCGTGCGGCTATCGACCGGCCGGCCGTTGACCACCGTGATGAGGTCCTGGCGCGTGCCACGGCTCACGCCGGGCTTGCCGAGTAATCCGGTCAGACGCATGCCCTCGCGCTGGAAAGGGGGCATGACCGTCACTTCTTCCGCGACCTGCCTTCCCCAGATCTCCCGCACGCGGTCGAGCAGCGGCGCGTCCCCGGGAGAACGGAAAATCTCGCGCCCGTCCTCACGCAGGAGGAAGCCGACAGCGGGATGCGCCACGGCGTAGAGCCTCACGAGCCGGACGATGTGCGCGGACTCGGTCTCATCGGTCTTGAGGAACTTGAGCCGCGCGGGCACCGGGTTGAAGAGGTTGGCGACCTCGATGCGCGTGCCCACGGCCATGCCGTGGTCGCGGACATGGACCGTGCGTCCGCCCAGGACGAGGACCTCGGTGCCTGAAGGCTCCCCGGTGGACCGGGTCTGGAGGGTGAAACGGGAGACGCTGGCGATGGAGGGAATCGCCTCGCCGCGGAAGCCGAAGGTGGCCACGCGGTCGAGGTCGGCCACGACGCGGATCTTGCTGGTGGCGTGACGCAGGAGGCAGAGGGAGGCCTCCTCGGCCGTCATGCCGCGTCCGTCATCCTCGATGACGATTTGCGCCTTGCCGCCCCGGGAGAAGTCGATGACCACCCGGGTCGCGCCGGCGTCGAGCGAGTTTTCCAGGAGCTCCTTGACCACGGCCGCGGGACGCTCGACCACCTCGCCGGCGGCGATCTGGTTGGCCACCCTGTCTGCAAGCACCCGGATCGAACTCATGACCGGATTGAGACGACCGCCCTCCGGGGCCCGGCGGGGGCTCGTGCGAGTGAGGGGCGCGACGGCATCGGGACACCTTGGAGCCGCCCCGGGGACGCCGCAAGCCCACGGACCTGCGGTCTTTGTTGCACCCGACGGCAGGTCCGCAAGGGTGCTCCCGTGCCCAACCGCCTGGCCCAAGAGAGATCCCTCTACCTGCGACAGCATGCGGAGAACCCTGTCGACTGGCGCCCGTGGGGTCCGGAGGCCTTCGCGGAGGCCGCGGCCAAGGACAAGCCGCTGCTGATCTCGGTCGGCTACTCCTCCTGCCACTGGTGCCACGTGATGGCACGGGAGTCCTTCGAACAGCCCTGGATCGCCGACCTGATGAACCGGCACTTCGTCTGCGTGAAGGTCGACCGGGAGGAACTGCCCGAGGTCGACAAGCTGATGATGGACGCGGTGCAGATGGTCCAGGGTCACGGCGGCTGGCCGCTCAACTGCTTCTGCCTGCCGGACGGACGGCCCTTCTTCGGAGGCACCTACTTCCCGCCCGAGGACCGGGGCGGAGGCACGGTGCCCTGGCCGCAGCTGATCATGCGGGTCTCGGACTTCTACCACCGCAACAAGACCGAACTGGAGGCGAACGCGGACGCGATCGCGCGCAACCTCATCCACATGACGCGCGCCCCCGACGCGGACGGGGCGCCGCCCACGCCGGAGCTGCTGCTGACGGCCGCCAGGGAAATCTGCGCGCGCCACGATGATGAGCACGGGGGCTTCGGCGGCGCGCCCAAATTCCCCTCCCCTCCCACGCTCGGGTTCCTGCTCTCGGTCCGCAACACCGCCGCGGCGGCGGCGGACCGTCCCCTCTCCGCCCGGCTCGACTTCGCGCTGAGCGTCACGCTCGGCGCGATGGCCCGAGGCGGGCTGTACGACCAGGTCGGCGGCGGCTTCCATCGCTACTGCGTGGACCGCACGTGGACGGTGCCGCACTTCGAGAAGATGCTCTACGACAACGCGCTGCTGCTGGGCGTCTACGCCGAGGCTTGGGCGCGCTACCGCGATCCGCTGCATGCCGCGGTCTGCGAGGAGACGGTCGGATGGCTGAGGCGCGAGATGGCGGTCGGCGGTGGCCTGTTCGCCTCTTCGCTCGACGCCGACACGCACCATCACGAAGGCACGACCTACGTCTGGACCCCGGCCCAGCTGCGGGAGGTCCTCGGAGCGGAAGCCGAGGGCTTCGCCGCCGCCTACGGCGTCACGGAGAAGGGGAACTTCGAGGGATCGAACGTCCTGCGGCTCGCCCCGCAGCCGGGGCTTCGTGCGCGCTTCGCGACCGAACGCGCACGGCTGCTGGCCGCGCGCGACCTTCGTCCGCAGCCAGCGCGCGACGACGGACCGCTGCCGGGCTGGAACGCCCTGCTGGCGACAGGCCTCGCCAAAGCCGCCTGGGTCTTCGGCCGGAAGGACTGGCACGCCCAGGCGGCGGAGGCGGCCGCCTGCGCGGAGAAGGCCCTCGCCGCGAGACCGTCCGCACCCCTGACGGATCACGTGTGGACGGCCGAGGCGCTGCTCGCCGTCGCCGCCACCGCGGCCTGGGCTGGCGGCCCGGACGCCGCACGCCTGAGGTCGGAAGCGGCGCGCATCATGCGCTCCGCCCGCGGACGCTTCCGCGACCCGATGGAGAAAGGCTGGTTCCTCACAGAGGACGGCAGGACGGACCTGGCCGTCAGGCAGAAGGACTGGTTCGACAACGCCACACCGGCGGCGAACTCATCGCTCATCCATGTGCTGTCCGCGCTGGGGACGCTCGATCCGGAGGGCGGCTGGGCGGAAGAACTGTCCGAGCACGCAGGCGCCTACGGCGGCGCCTGCCGAAACGTCCCCGCCGGCGTCGCGCACGCCCTCGAAGGCCTAGTCCGCGAGGCGACCGGCATGGCCACCGTGAAGGCAGCCCCGCAGTCCGACTGGGAATCGTTCCGTAAGGCGGCGCTGGGAGACGCCACGACCCGGCCGCACGCGCTGCCCTGGCGACCCGTCCACCTGGTCGCCGAGGAGGCCGCGTCGGGCTGGCAGGTGTGCGTCGGACGCAGCTGCCTGCCTCCCGAAGCCTCCACAGAGAAGGCCGCCGCGCTCATCTGAACCAATCGGCTCTTGCCCGTCCGCGGGGGAAGGGGAAAATCACCAGGATGCCCGAAGAGCCCCACTTCGTCTACGGCCAGCGGGCGGAAGACCGATCCCGAGGCAGGCTCTTCTTCGGCCTGATCATCGTCGAGATAGAAGGTTACCGCCAGAAACGCTACCGACCCGACTGGCGGCGTCTGGCGGTGGCGCTTCCGCTCATGCTCCTGGCGCTCTGGGCGCTCTCCTCCGAGGCCTACCTCTTCAAGGAGAAGTACATCAACGGCGTGGCGACCACGCGACGGTCGGACATGTACCTCTACCTGCCTGACAGCGTGGGCGACTGGGTGACCAGCAAGTTCATCTCAGCCGAGGAGGCTAGAGTGCGCGCACGGACACGCCTGCTCACCCCGCCCTCCCGTCCCGGCCGGGACGCCCACCTGCGGCGCAAGGGCGATTATTACGTCGAAATCGCCAAAGCAGCGCTGGCCCGCCAGGACTACGCTGAGTTCGCCAAGTTCATCGGGACCGGCGCCCAGATGTCCCCCGCCAATCTGGAGGCCCAGCGCCTCTGCGCCGACCTATTCTTAGCGTTCGGTCGGCCGCTCGACTCCTACCAGCTGCTGGAGGAGTCGCTCGAGTTCGCCAAGCGGGACCTTGAGCACGTGCGTTACTTCGTCCAGCGATGCCAGATGATGGACCAGGACGCCCGCGTGATGGCTGCCGCCGACCGGCTGCTCCCCGACGCGGGACTCTCCACCGAGGTGCGCGCCGAACTCGAGCTGGCCAAGGCGCAGGCCCTCTTCATCCGCGGCGACTACCCGGCCGCGCTCGACTTCATACGGGAACGCGGCCTCACCGCCACGGCCGAGGGCTACCTGCTGCGCTGCCAGACGCTCTGGGAGTCAGGCGACCGTCCGGAAGCATGGAAGTGGCTGGAGGAGGCCCTGAGCCTGCATCCCTCGGCCGCGCCCCTGCTCGAGATGAAGGCGCGCTGGCACAAGGAGGCGGGAAATCTGGCCGCCGCGCGCGACTGCCTCGAGCTGCTCGCCATCAGCGCCCCGACGCGCTCCGCGCCCGTCGTGCAGTCGCTCTACCTGCTGCCCGGCGAAGCCAACCGCGCCCGACGCGAACAGGTGGTCGAGCGCTGCCTGCGAGAATTCGGCGGACAGGAGCAGGCGATGCTCGACCTGGCACGGTTCGGCAACGACACCGCCGACACGGCCCTGACGGCCCGCATGATGCGCCATGCGGAGACCCGACGCTTTCCGAACCGTGAACGCTTCGTGCTCGTGCACGTTGAATGCATGATTAACGCGGGACGGGTGAGGGAGACGATCCTCACCCTCGATGAGCTGCACCGCCGTTCGGAACGTGAGCAGTGGCTGCCAGAGACGCGGACGGCCTTCGAAGCCCTCCGGGCGGTGGCCTACTTCGCGGACGGGCAGCCCGAGGTCGGTATGATCAACCTGAGGCGCACGCTGGAGAACCCCAAGGCTCCGCCCCATCTCCTGCTTTCCGCCGCCCGCAAGCTCATCGCGGCCCGGCGCACGACCGAGGCCGACGAGGTGCTGGTGCGGGCCCACCTGATGAACGAGTCCAATCAGGCGCTGCTAATGCAGATCGTCAGGCTGAAGCTGGAGACGCCCGCCCTGGCGGGCGACCTGGAGACCTACCTCCGGAGGCTGATGGCCACGCGTCGGCCGCCCAAGGACGTGCTGTCCGAGGCACAGAGGAAACTCTGGTCCGACGCCTATCTGTTCTCCGACGGCCGCGAAAAGCTGCTCGACGACATCGCCAAGCTGCTCGATTAGGCGCGGTCGGTGATCTCGTAGTAGCCGAGGGAACCGGTCTTGGTACCGTCCGAAAGCCAGGCTCCGCGGCTGCAACCGCGATTCACGAGGTCCTCGACCTCGGAAGCGCTCAGCAGCGCCGCGGCGGCGGCGATGCTCTCGGCCTCGAGTGCCGAGGTCGCCAGCGCCCGCACGGGGCCCTCCGGAACGGCCCGCGTGCCCGACCGGGCGTCGACCAGTGGCCGGGCGCGGCTGGCCAGGGCGTAGCGGCAGAGCCGCATCTCCTTGTCCGGACCGACGCCGATGCGCCATCCGTTGGAATCGCCGGGAGGATCCAGGGTAAGGGTCACCGAGCCGGACGCCATGATGAGGGCCCTGTGCACGCCCCAGGTGTTCTCCAGCTGGTCGGCCATGCGGTCCAAGGCGAAGCCCCGGATGACGGCGCTGAAGTCCAGCCGTCGTCCCGCTCGCACGCAAGTGACGACATCGCCCTCGGCGGTGAGCAGGCCTTCACGGTTCGCCTTCATGGCGTCCGCCCAGGCGACGTCATCGGAATCGAAAGGCCCGTCGCCCCGCGCTTTCCAATACTGGAAGAGCGGGCCGGCGGCGCAGTCGAAGGCTCCGCCGGTATCCTCGCGGAACGAGGAGGAGAAATCCCAGAGGGAACGGAAGTCCTCCGAGACCTGGCAGGTCGCTCCGGGGCCGAGGGCGTTGACGGCGGCGACCGGACCCCCTTCCGCGTCGGGCGCCAGCCGGGTAATCTCGTCAAGGCGCTGGAACATAGCCTCGGCGGCGTTGCGCGCGTAGACGGCATCCTCGTCGGCGATGCGGACCCAGAACTTAGATCCCAAGGCGTCATGGGAGAAGCTGTGGATGCTGGGGGTGGATTCCATGACTGTTCGGGAAGAAAACGTTTCGGACGCCTTTGGCAACCAGCGGCCTATCGCAGACCGGTCACCTCGAGCTCCGCCCCGACGCCCCCGACGTCCTGCAAAAGCAGCCAGAACCGCTCCCCCTCACGGATGCTCAAGGAATAGGTGCGGCGGCCTGGCGCGGCCGGGCGGCTGTCGTCCTGCGCCTGCAGGAACCTGACGGGAGCCCTCTCCGCGCCCTCGAAGTCGCCGTAACCCACCTGGAAGGCCCGCAGGTAATAGGGCAGCGGCCAGTAATGCCCGCCGTCGACCGCCACGTAGAAAGGCTTTCCGGGATTCGCCCGCTGCCACGAGCGGCGGTATTCCGCGATCCCGCGTGCAAGTCCGTTCCCATGGAAGCAGGTATCCGTGTGACGCTCCAGCACGAGCGCGGACGCGCACACGAAGGCCGTCGCTAGGAACGCCGAGAAGGTCCGACTCAGGACCGACTCTTCGGCCAGCCTGGGCCAGACGACGGCGAGACTGAGGCAGACGGGCAGGAAAAGCAGCCACGGGGTCTTGTAGGGCAGGGCGAGATGGAACAGGAAGCAGCCGACGGCCAGGGCCAAGGGAACGTCCCTGACCGAGCGCGCCCCGGCGCGCAGAAGTCGCATCACGGCCAGAGCCGTCAACCATAGTCCGACGGTCCACCAGTAGCCGGGATTGGTCAGAGCAAGCGTGTCCTCATTACCGGAGGCCACGGCGAAGGAGCGCCAGAACTGACGACCCCAGGCCGCGACGCCGTCCATGTCGGTGAACAGCCAGGTCTGCAGGCTCAGCCAGATCAGGGACGCTCCAGCGACCGCCCAGGCGGTCCGACGCCAAGTCAGGGTCTCACGGGCGAGGAAGAGCAGGGCCAGCAGGAGGATGACTAGGTAGGCGGCGGCGGTCACCTTACAGGCCAGAGCCAGTCCGAAACCGGCGCCGGCGGGCGCGAGCTTCCACCCTGGTCGCGGATCATCGGCGGACTCCGTCCACAGTAGCGTCCCCCAGACAAAGCCCGCCACGAGCAAGGACTCCTGGATGTAATACTGGCCGAAATAACATCCGGCCGAACTCAGGAACAGGATGACGGCGGCCGACGCCTTCAACGGCCAGGAGACGCCGCGCAAAGCGAGAGGGGCGGCGCAGACGAGGAGATGGAACAGGAACGGGACGAAACGCAGGTCCGATTCGGTGGCGTCATCGAATTTCAATCCGCGCAGGGCGAAGACGCCCCTGGCCGCCAGGGCGAGCGCCGGCCCGTGGAACTTGTCCTGATTGTCGCTGTATGCGGCGCCCTCGGCGGCGGCCTTGGCGAGGGACCACTGCACGGCCTCGTCGGCGTGCAACGACGGCGGGGCCATCATGAGCCCTGAGAAAAGCGTGGTCTCCGAGTGCGTCGCCGCGCCGACCATGTCCAGCACGAGGACCCAGGCGATGACGCCGGCCGCCGCCACGACCTTCAGGAATGTCCGGAAGATCGGTGACATCGATCAGACGCCGAATCGCTTCTGCAGCGCCTTCTTGATCTCAAGCGGGACGAGCGCGGCCGCCATGACGCCCTGCCCTTCCCGCCAGGCGTAGACGGTGATCAGGGATCCCTTGGCGACGGGTCGCCCTTCCACCGTGGCTTCGAACGACCAGGCGAGCCGCTTGTCGCCGATCTCGGCGGGGGCCAGCGAGACGGCAACGAGATCGCCCCGGTGGACGGGAGCGAGATAGTCGCACTCGACCCTCACCCGGGGGAAGCCTGACGTGCGCGCACCCTCCTGCCTGAGAAAGGGTATGCCTAGCTCACGGAAGAGGGCCTCCTCCGTGGCCTCGACCCAGAGGAACATCGTCGAAAAATGGACGATGCCTGCGGCATCCGTATCGGCGAACTGGGCGCGATGCTCGGCGAAGAACGGGGACATGCCCCCATCCAATCGCCGCCGGCGCCCGGCGCAACCGCCAAGCCTTCAGCGGGCCTTGCGCCGCAGCCAGCCGACCGCGACCGAGCCCCCGCCCGAGGCCTCCACGCAGCGCCGCAAAAGGTCCTGGGGCTCCCGTTGAAGGCTGAAGAGGTAGAGTCGGGGGCCTCGGCCGCGAGAGGCCCTCCCGAAGGCCTCCAGCCACGCCGACTGCCAGCGGTAGGAGGCGCGCACCTCGCCCTTCATGGGTGCATAGACGCTGTCGGAGTAGACCTGCCGCGGCCCCTTGGGCGTGCGATGATAGATGCGGACGCCGTCCTGGAAGTCGGAGAACACCACCAGGGCGTCATAGGGCTCGTGCAGCATGCGGTCGATCCAGGCGCCGAGGGAGCCCTTCTCGCAGGCGGGCCTCAGGGACAGGAATGCGGAGCGTCCGGCGGTGGTCAGCGTGGCGGGGTCGGTCATCGTCGGCTCCTCACGCAGCCGGGGCGGATCGCCGGTGAATCCGCGTCCGTGCACGATTCGGTCGTCGAGCCCGACGATGCGGGCGCCGTCGAACCGGAACACGTCGGCGTCGGGATACTGGGAACGGATCTCGGCCTCCACCCTCGGGAGATAGGGCCGCATCGAGCCGGAGCAGTCGAGGTAGACCGCGACCTTGGTGGCCCGCATGCGCAGCCCCATCACCGACCTATACGCGCGCGCCGCCCCGACGCCCAACCCTGCGCCCACGCCGGCAGACGAGCCCGATCCGAAGCCCTTGCCTCCCATCCGGCTTGAAAGCGGCGACCCCAAGGCGGACCCTTGCGCCGACGCCATGGGCGCGGGCGGAGGCAGCCTAACCCCGGCGGGTCTGCCCACGGCCGCGATGCGCTTGGGCAGCTTCTTCATCGGAAGCTTCTTCATCCTCTCGACCCGATGGAGGACGGCGGGCGCGACGCCTCCCCCGGGACCGACGTAGGCGCTTGGCACGGGACGTCCTTGCTTGGCGGGTTCACGCACCACGATCCAGCAGGCGGCCAGGACGAGCAGCGCATGCAAGGACAGTGAGACCAGCGCGCCGCGCCAGTCGCGTTCACGTCTTGCCCGCCGGAAGAGAAGGTCCGTCACCATCCGAAAAGCATCCCCACGGGGACGCCCGTCCCTCAACCGCAGTACCCTGGGTCGGACAGCTCCCGCCCGGATGAGGACTCCCCCTTGGCGGGACCTTTCAGATTGTGAACGCCTTCTCGGGCGACAGCCTGCCGTCATGCGCCCCGCCCTGCTGCTCGCCGCCGTGCTGATGACGTCGCCCCTGCAGGCCGCGCCGTTCGAGGTCGAAGCCCGGACGAGGTCCAAGGATCTGAAGGAGGCGCCGTCGCTGCGCCGCGAGCCCATCGAGCCCGCCCGCACCGCCGCCATCGTCTGCGACATGTGGGACACGCACACCTGTCCTGCGGCCGCGGCGCGGGTGGCCGAGATGGCGCCACGCATGGAGGCCCTCCTCAGCGAACTCAGGAAACGCGGCGCGCTCATCATCCACTGTCCGAGCGACACCATGAAGTTCTACGAGGGCGCCCCAGGGCGGAAAATGGCCCAGGCGGCGCCTCAGGCTCCCACGAAGACGCCTTTGCAGCGATGGGTGCGACTGATGCCTGAGCGCGAGGGCGCGCTCCCCATCGACGACTCGGACGGAGGCTGCGACGGCCCGCAGACGTGGAAGCCCGGCGACCCCTATCCGTGGACGCGCCAGATTGCCACCCTGTCCATCCTACCTGGTGACGCCGTCACCGACAGCCGCGAAGCCTATGACCTGATGGTCGCGCAAGGAAGGGACACCGCCGTCATCATGGGCGTGCACCTGAACATGTGCGTGCTGGGACGGCCCTTCGGCATCCGTCAGCTCGTCTCCCAGGGCTTGCGCACCCTGCTCGTCCGGGACCTCACCGACACCATGTACAATCCCGAGCGCGCCCCCAAGGTGAGCCACTTCGAGGGCACGCGCCTCATGGTCGAGCACATCGAGCGCCACTGGTGCCCGACGATGACGAGCGCCGACGTCCTGGGCGGAACGCCCTTCCGCTTCAGCGGAGACCGCTGATGGCCGTCAGCGGACCGGCTTGACCGCACCTGCGCCCTGCGTGACGCCGGGCGCCTTGGAGTCACCCTTGCCGAGATTGGCGGGGTTGATCTTCGTGACCGCGCCGCCGGAGGCCGTGGCGAGGGAGGTCATGAACGCGCCGGGATTGTTGCGGGTCGTGAAGATGTAGAGCTTGGGCCCGTTGGCCTGGGGTGAGAACGACTTGATCCAATCCTGCTCCCATTCCTTCTCCTGCGGCTTACGATTGTCCACACCACGGCCGACCCCGTAGTTGTTGTCGTCGGAGAAAAGCACGAGGGGCGTGGCGGCGAAACCCTTCTCAGCCTTGACGCCCTTGACGCGGATCTGCGTCAGACCGTAGTCGGCGAAGTCGGTGAACACCACCAGCGCGTCGTAGGTCTTCTCCTCGCGCATGATGTCGAGCCAGGCGCCGAGACGGCCGGTCTTGAAGTGCTGGTCGTAGCGGGTGAGCAACGTGCGGCCCTTGCCGGAGAGCGACTTGGGCTCCGTGACCGGCTTGAGCGTCTTGCCGTCGGGCCGCTTGGTGTTGGTGTTCACGCCGCGGGCGACGCGGACCTTGCCCTTCATGAAGTCCTTGCCGCCCACGACGTCGCCGTCCTGGATCGTGATGGCCGGCTGCTCGTAGACGAATACGTCCGCGTCTTGGAAGGCGTTCTTGATCTCGGACTGCACCGCGTCGAGGTAGTCGATGAGCGAGTCGGACGAGTCGAAGTAGACCGCGATGCTCTGGGCGAAGACCTGCGCGCCCATCATCGGCTTGGCCACGAAGTTCTTGCCGCCGCCGACGCCCATGCCGCGTCCAGCGCCGATGCCGCCGCCGGATCCGCCGCCGAAACCCTTGGAGGAACCGCCGCCCATCATGCCCGAGATCATCGAGGACATGGAGGCCGCCGGAGGAAGGTCGGGAAGGGCGATGGAGGACGTGGAGCTCTTGGACGTGATGCGGGCTGTGGTCTTGGCCATGTTCTTCACGTTCTTGGGCTGCACCTTGCGCGGCTGGTTGTTGACCCGCTCACCCCCGCTGCCGCCGCCGGCTCCGGTGGCGAACGTGTTGGGGTCCTTCTTGGCCTGCGTGGTGATTTCCGAGACCACCCAGGCGGCGGCGAGAAGGACGAGCAGGGCGTGAATCGCCAGGGAGACCGTCAGACCTTCGCCGCCGAGACGGCGCCAGAAGGAGCCGCGCGGACGCACCATGACGACGGACTGATTCTTGGCGGAGGGCGCCTCAGGGGCGTCGCCGGAAGGGGGCGGGGGCGGGGTCTCGCTCATCGCTGAAAGGGGGATACCATCATTGAGCGCCGCCGAAGTGCATCAACCCATTTCCTTTCCCAACGCGCCTTGAGAAATGACTTGCGGGAGGCTGGCAGAAGCCCCTTTGTAAGCCTCTCCCACTGATTGCAGGGTGGAGCAGCCCGGTTAGCTCGTCAGGCTCATAACCTGAAGGTCGTAGGTTCAAATCCTACCCCTGCACCCAATTTAAAGCCATAGAAAACAAGCGGTTACGGAAATAGTTCGATACGGCTTGCCTTGGGCTCTAATAATAGCACGATTGCGACAGTTAAATTTGCCCTACGGGGCAATGGGGTAAGTAAGATAAAGCAGTAAAAAAACAGGCGGCTTGCATAGGGGTATGCAAGCCGCCTCCTTTTTGGGGTCTCGTCGGACCCGTGTAGTCGGACCTCAGCCTCCGCCGGTCATCTTGGTGATGAGCGCGATGAGCGGCAGAAACATGGCGAGCACAATCGTGCCGACCACGACGGCCAGGAAGACGATGAGGACCGGTTCGATGATCGAGGTGAGCGCGCTGACCGCGTTGTCCACTTCCTCGTCATAGATGTCCGCGACGCGGTTGAGCATCTCGGGTAGCTGGCCAGTCTCCTCGCCCACCTGGATCATGGAGGTGACCATCTGGGGGAAGACGCCCGTCTGCTCGAGGGGGACGGAGAGCGGTTCGCCGTCGCGGACGCGGTCATGCACACGCTCGAGCGACTTCGCGATCACGACGTTGTCCAGCGTATCACGGGTGATGGAGATGGACTGCAGGATCGGGACGCCGGAGGCCATCAGGGTGCCAAAGGTGCGGGCGAAGCGCGACACCGAGACAATCTGCACGAACGTGCCGACTTTAGGCAGACGGAAGATCATGCGGTCGAACAGCGCCTTGCCCTTGGGCGTGGCCAGCCAGTACTTGAGGCCGAACCAGAGGCCGGCCACCACCACCGGTGTCACGAACCAGAACTCTGTGAGCGCCTTGGAGATGCCCACGACGAGCTCGGTGAGGGGCGGCATCTGGGTCTTCTGGCCGTCGAGCAACTTCTGGAAGGAAGGCACGACCTTCACCATCAGGACGTAAACGATGATGATGGCCACGGAGAGGACGACACCCGGGTAGACCATGGCGGACTTGACCTTCTTCTGGATGCGGGAGGCCTTCTCACGGAACCTCGCCAGACGGTCGAGGACCTTGTCCAGCACGCCGCCGGCCTCGCCCGCTCGGATCATGTTGACGAAGAGCTTGTCGAAGACTTTGGGGTGCGACTGGAGCGCATCGGACAGGTTGTTGCCCTGGGCCACGCTTTCAGCTACATTCGTGAGGATGTCCTTGAAGGCGAGGTTGCGCTCCTGCTTGACGATGAGCTCGAGCGCCCGGAGCAGCGGCAGTCCCGCGGTGATCAGGGTCGCCAGCTGGCGGGTCATCACGGTGACGTCATCCTGGGTGACCTTGGCCCGTAAGCCGAAGGCGCCCTTCTTAGCACGGGGCGCCGGTGCGGCGGCGGGCGACTTGGAACCCGCCCCGGCCGCGAAACCTGTGACCATCAGGCCCCGGGCCATGAGATTCTTGCGGGCCTGCGCCTCGTCGGCGGCGGCGATGGAACCGGAGGTCTGGGCGCCGGTCTTGTCGATGGCGGTGTACTTGTAGTCGGGCATGGTGTTTCGGTGAAGGGGTTCAGGTGTACTTGAGGACTTCCTCGATCGTGGTCAGGCCGTCGAAGATGCATCGCAGGCCGTCCTCCCGGAGCGGGCGCATGCCGGACTCGATCGACTTCTGCTTGAGCACTAGAGTCGGGGCCTTCTGGGTGATGAGGGTGCGGATGCCGTCGTTAATGGGCATCAGTTCGAAGAGGCCTTGGCGGCCCTTGTAGCCGGAGCGGTTGCACTCGGGGCAGCCCTTGCCGAAGAAGAACTGCTTGCTCGCGATCTCCAGCGCGTCGACCTCGAGCATGGAGACCACGTCCTTATCGGGCTCGTATGCGGTCTTGCAGGAGCGGCAGACGCGGCGCAGGAGGCGCTGGGCGAGGACGCCTTCCAAGGAGGCGGAGATGAGGAACGGCTCCAGCCCCATGTCGATGAGTCGGGTGACGGCGCCGGGGGCGTCGTTGGTGTGGAGCGTGGAGAGCACCACGTGGCCGGTGAGGGAGGCCTGGACGGAGATCTGCGCGGTCTCCAAGTCGCGGATCTCCCCGACCATGATCGTGTCCGGATCCTGTCGGAGGAAGGCGCGGAGGGCGGCCGCGAAGGTCAGGCCCACCTGATGGTTGATCGGCACCTGCATGATGCCCTCGACCTCGTACTCGACCGGGTCCTCGGCGGTGAGGATCTTGATGTCCTCAGTGTTCACCTCCCGAAGGGCGGAGTACAGCGTGGTGGTCTTGCCGGATCCGGTCGGGCCGGTCACGATAAAGATCCCGTTGGGCCGGTTCACCATGGTGCGGATGCCTTCCTTGATATCATCCTGCATCGAGAGTGCGTCTAGGCTCAGGTTGACGACCGACTTGTCGAGGATTCGGAGCACGACGGACTCGCCGAACTGGGTCGGCAGGGTCGAGACGCGGAGGTCGATAGCCCGGCCTCCGATTGTGGTCTTGATGCGGCCGTCCTGAGGCACGCGGCGCTCGGCGATGTTGAGGGCGGAGAGCACCTTGACGCGGGCGATGACGGCCGGGGCGAGATTCTTCGGCGGAGGCGCCATCTCGTAGAGCGAACCGTCGATGCGGTAGCGGATGCGGAACTGGTCCTCGAAGGGCTCGAAGTGGATGTCGGAGGCCTTGGCCTTGACGGCCTCCTGCAGGACGAGGTCGACGAAGCGGATGATCGGCGCCTGGCTGGCGGCGGCGGCGACGTCCTCGTCGGTCTTGACGGCCTCGGCCTGGTCGAACTCGCCGAGGAGGTCCTCCATCGAGGAGGCCGAGGGTTCGCCGTAGGCACGGATGACGGCGGAGTCGACCTGGTCGGGGTCGGCCACGGCGAACTCGACGTCACGCTGCAGGATGAACGTCAGTTCGCCAACCGCGGCGGAATTGAAGGGGTCCTTGGCGACCATGATGACCTTGCCGGCCTCGTCCGACACGGGCACGACGAGGTACTTGTGGGCCTGAGCGGGCTTGAGGAGCCGCAGGATCTCCGAGCCGGCGTCGACAGGGACGGCCGAATAGAACTGGACCTGAAGATGGTCGGCCACGGCCTGGAGCAGGGCCGGCCGGTCGACGAGGCCCGCGTCCAGGAGGGCGGCGGTGAAGGACTTGCCGGTGGCGGAATGGGACTCCCAGAGCTCGTCGGCCTGAGGGGCGTCGACGAGGCCGGCCTGAAGGGCGATTTCGCGGATGGTGTCGCTGTGGTCGTCGAACATGGATGTCAGGAAGCGGTGGACGATCGCAGGCGGGCCCTCACGGCCTCGGAATCCTGGCAGTAATTCAAGACTTCGGCCTCGGGGATGACGCCCTGCGCGTGCAGCGCGAGGAGGTCGGCGTCGAGCGAACGCATGCCGCGCACGGCGCCGGTCTCGATGTCGGAGGCGATCTGGAAGGTCTTCTTGTCACGTATCTTGGCGGCGACGCCCAAGGTGTTGACGAGGATCTCGAAGGCGGCGATTCGCGAGTCATCCTTGGTGTGCAGGAGGCTCTGGGAGATGACCATGCAGAGCGATGAGGCGAGCTGCACCTGCACCTGGTCGCGGCTGCCCGTGGGGAAGGCATCGACGATGCGTTCGATGGTGCGGGCGGCGCCAGACGTGTGCAGGGTGCCGAGGACGAGGTGTCCGGTCTCGGCCGCGGTGAGCGCCGCCTCGATGGTCTCCAGGTCCCGCAACTCCCCGATGAGGATGACGTCGGGATCCTGACGGAGGGCGGCGCGCACGCCCTCGGCAAACGAGAGCACGTCGGTACCGACCTCGCGCTGGGTGACGGTGCACTTCTTGTGCGGGTGGACGTACTCGATGGGATCCTCGAGGGTGATGATGTGCCCTTCCTCGTTCTGGTTGATCCAATCAATCATCGACGCAAGGGTCGTCGTCTTGCCGGAGCCTGTCGGGCCGGTCACGAGCACGAGGCCGCGCGCACGACGGAGCTGGTCCTTGATCACGCCGGGCAGCCGCAGCTGCTCTAGGGTGAACATGCTCGTGGGGAGCAGGCGCAGGACCAGCCCGGTCTCGCCGCCAGCGCGGAAGACGTTGCAGCGCAGGCGGCCCTTCTTCTTGAAAGCGAAGGCGAAGTCGCAGCCGCCCTCCTTGGCCAGCCGATCGCGCAGGTGCCGGGGGACGATTTTCACCGCCAGCGCCTCGGTGTGCGCCGCGGACAACGGAGGACCGTCGAGCGACACGATGGAGCCGTTGATGCGGAGGGAGGGAGGACGGCCGACGTGCAGGTGGAGGTCGGACGCCCCGTTCTCGATCATTGCTTCCAGCAGCTGGTCCAAATCGTAGCCCATGGGCTCAGAGGACGTCGTCCGCGACGGTGGCGCCCACAATCTCCTCGACGGTGGTCATGCCGGAGAGGATCTTGCGGAGGCCGTCCTCACGCATGGTGCGCATGCCGGCCTCGCGCGCCTTGCGGCGCAGTTCGACGAGGGTGGAGCCGGCGTAGATCATCTCCTGGACCTCCGCGGTGACGACGAAGAGCTCGAAGACGCCGCGGCGGCCCTTGTACCCGCGGTCGCCGCACTTGGCGCAGCCGGCGCCCTTCATGGGCGTCGCCGCGGCGAGGTCCTTCTCACTCAGGCCCACGGACATGAGCTCCTTGGAGGTCGGGGCGTAGGGCTGGGCGCAGGCCTGGCAGACGCGGCGCACGAGCCGCTGCGCGAGGGCTCCGCGAAGCGCGGCCGAGACGAGGAAGGGCTTCACGCCGATGTCCACGAGACGGGTGACCGAGGAGACGGAGTCGTTGGTGTGAAGGGTCGAGAACACCATGTGGCCGGTGAGGGCGGCGTTGATAGCAATCTCGGCGGTCTCAAGGTCGCGGATTTCCCCGATCATCACGACGTTGGGCGCCTGACGCAGCATGGCGCGCAGGGCCGCGGCGAAGGTCATGCCGACGTCGCGCTTCACCTGCACCTGGTTGATGCCGACCATCTGGTACTCGACGGGATCCTCGACGGTGATAATCTTACGGTCCGGCTTGTTGATGTAGTTGAGGGCGGAGTAGAGGGTGGTCGACTTGCCAGAGCCGGTCGGGCCGGTCACCAGAAAGACGCCGTCCGAGCCGCCGATGAGGGACTGGAACTTGGCCTGGTCGTCCGCGAAGAAGCCGAGCTCGGGCAGGCCGAGCTTGAGGCCCTCCTTGTCGAGGATTCGCATGACGATGGACTCGCCGTAGACAGTGGGGAGGACGGAGACGCGGAGGTCGATGTCGCGCCCGCCGGTGCGGGCCTGGATGCGTCCGTCCTGCGGGATGCGCTTCTCCGCGAGCGAGACGTCCGCCATGAGCTTGAGCCGGGAGATGACGGAGGGCTGCAGGCGCTTGGGCGGGCCCTTCATCTCCTGGAGCACGCCGTCTATGCGGAAGCGCACGCGGAAGCGCTTCTCGAGCGGCTCGAGGTGGATGTCCGAGGCCTTGCGGCGGATAGCGTCGACGATGAGGGAGTTGACGTAACGGATGATTGGCGCATCGTCCTCCTTGACCTCGCCGCCCTGCGGCAGCTCGACAGAGACGCCGTCCTCGGACTTGCCGAAGACCTGATCATAGGCGACGTTGACCTGGCCGCCGCCGTAGCAGCGGTCGATTGCGGAACGGAGCTCATCCGGCGGCGCGAGCTTGGGGTGCAGGGGCACCTTGAGGATGCGGGACAGGGAGTCGAGGGTCTCGGTGTCGAGCGGATCCGCGATGGCCACGAGCAGCTCGACTCCGTCCATCTGGAGAGGGAGGATGCAGTGGCGCTCGGCCTGCTCGCGACCGACGAGCTTGAGGAGCTCATCGGTGGGAGCGACCTGGGAGACGTCCACGACCTCCATGTCGAACTCAGCGCCGAGGGCCGAGGTGACGGCCTGCCAGGTGAGCTTCTTCTCGGCCACGAGATGCTCCAGGGCGGCGGTGTCCGGATTCTGACCCTCCTTGAGGTCGCCCAATGCGGCACGGGTGGCGGCGACGTCATCAGGAGAGACGAGCGCCTTGTCCTGGATGAATTGGATGACAAAATCGTCGGCGGACGTCACAGGCGTATGTTCCCAGGGTGGAAAAAGGGGCTTTGATGAACGTCCCCTTGGGGGGAGACGGCTGTAAAAAATTAAGTTAAAACGCCCCTATCCAGCGGCAATCGCAAAGTATCCTCAGGAAGGCATACCTCGGCCGGCGCAAAGCTCTCCGACCAGCCTCTCAACCTGGCCGCGCAGGAACGTCCGGTCGCAATCGTTCCAAATCACGTAATCTGAAAGCTTAACTTTCTGCCCGACAGGCATTTGCGACTTTATACGTCGTTCAGATTCTGCCGCCGACAGCCCCCGGTCCTGCAATCTGCGCATGCGCACCGAGTCGGAACAGGCGACACAGACGATGCAGTCAAACCCGGCCGCGAGTCCCTTCTCGAACAACAGCGGAATCTCCACGATGTACGACTTCGATTCATCGGACATGGCGGCGCCGCGGAGTTCGGCCACAATCGGGTGGACCAATGATTCGAGGAACTCCAGCTCCGCCCTGTCCCCGAATGCTTTTTCAGCGACCCATGACCGCAGAGGGGTCCCATCCGGCGCCAGACAGGCCTCCCCCCACCTAGCCTTCAGGGCCTCGACCACCTCCGGACGACGCAAGGCCTGATGAGCCAGGGCGTCGGCATCGACATGCACGTAGCCCAGCTCGACGAAGCACGCGGCGGCGGCGCTCTTGCCGCAGCCAATGCCTCCCGTGAGTCCGATTACCATGCCTCCGAGGCTGGAGACGAAGCCGGGAGGCGCAAACCTCAAGCGGGGCTGGGGGCAGATTCGGCGCCGGGTGCCCTTCCGGTGGAGGGCTCGCGGGGGACGGGAGCGACCGGCGCGCCGACCACGGGGGTCTGGATGGCGCCGGTGCGGAGGATCTCGGCGACATGAACGCCATCGAGGGTCTCATGCTCGAGCAGGGCCTCGGCCACCTTCCGGTGCGCCTCCCCGTGTTCGGCGAGGATGGCCTCGGCGCGGGCATACTGTTCCTTGATGATGGCGGCCACGGCCTCGTCGATCCGGCTTGAGGTCTCGTCGCTGTGCGACTGGGTGCGCGCGATTTCGCGCCCGAGGAAGATGGTGTCGGAGTTCTCGCCCAGCGCGACGGGTCCGAGGTCGCTCATGCCCCACTCGCAGACCATCTGCCGGGCCATGCGGGTAGCCTGCTTGATGTCCGAGGAGGCCCCGTTGGAAATGTCTCCCGTCACGACCTTCTCGCCGATGCGGCCCGCCATCGCCATGCAGACGTAGTTGAGCAGGCGGGTCTTCGAATAGCCAAGGATCTCCTTCTTAGGCATGAGCATCGCCATGCCCAGGGCCCGCCCACGCGGGATGATGGTCACCTTGTGCAGGGGCATGTGCCCGTCGTCGACGACGCTCTGCACCACGGCATGGCCGGCCTCGTGGTAGGCAGTGGCGCGGCGGTCCTCCTCGTCCATGACCTTCTTGCGCTCGCGGCCGAAGGCGATTTTGTCACGCGCCTCCTCGACGTCGGACATCTCGACCCTGTCGCGGTTGCGACGTCCGGCGTGCAAGGCCGACTCGTTGAGAAGATTGGCCAGGTCGGCGCCGGACATGCCGGTGGTCATGCGCGCGACGCGCGCGAGGTCCACCGACGGGGCGAGCTGGAAGCGCTTGGCGTGCACGGCCAGCACGGCCTCACGGCCCTTGAGGTCGGGCAGGTCGACGAAGACTTGGCGATCGAAACGGCCTGGACGCAGCAGGGCTTGGTCGAGCACGTCGGCGCGGTTGGTTGCGGCAATCACGATTACGCCGGCCTGACCGTCGAAGCCGTCCATCTCGACAAGGAGCGAGTTGAGGGTCTGCTCACGCTCGTCGTTGCCGCCGCCGAGTCCAGCGCCGCGCTGGCGGCCGACCGCATCGATTTCATCGATGAAGATGATGCAGGGCGCAATCTTGCGCGCCTGCTCGAAGGTGTCGCGCACGCGGGCTGCGCCCACGCCGACGAACATCTCGACGAAGTCTGAACCGCTGATACTGAGGAAGGGCACGCCGGCCTCGCCGGCCACGGCCCGGGCGAGCAGGGTCTTGCCGGTGCCGGGAGGACCGACCATGAGGATGCCCTTGGGGATCGAGGCTCCGATGCGGGTGAAACGCTTAGGATCCTTGAGGAAGTCGACGACCTCCTTGACCTCCTCCTTGGCCTCGTCGCAACCCGCGACGTCCTTGAAGGTGGTGGTCTCCTTCTCGGTCGCGTTGAGACGCGCCCGGCTCTTGGCGAACTGCATGGCGCCGCGGTTCGCGCTCTTGAGGAACCGGTACATCATGAACAGCACGACGCCGGAAACCAGGAGGGTGGGCAGGACGTTCCACAGGAACATGGTCCAGCCGGTCTGGGCGGGGACGTCCTTGAACGCCTCGACGGGCACGGAGGAACGCAGGGCCTCGAACTCCTTGTCGGTGAGGCGGCCCGCGGCCGAGAAACGCGACTTCTCGCCATCGGCGGCCCCCTTGACCATCAGCTCACCGGTGATCTGGTACCACCCCTTGCCGCCGGAGGGATCCTCGCGCACGGACATGGTGCGGATCTTCTTCTCCTGGGCCATGGTGAGGACCTGGGAGACGTTGAAAGGCTGCACGGACGCAGGCTCGGGTCCCGCGAACTGGAGGAGGGCGAAGACGGCCAGCAAGAGGAGCAGCCAGACGAGGACTGGCTTGCCGCTCAATTTCTGCCCGCCCTTGTCATCGTCATTCTGGCTCATCGGACCAACCAGACTAACCGGCCGGGAGGCCAAGTCAAACGGAGAGCCCCCCCGCAGGGGCCGTCCAGCCGATGGGCGTCGGAGGGCGGGATTCCGGGCACCCACAGGATTTCATCACCGGCCAGCACCACGGGCAGGGAGTCGCGACTCTCCTCGGGCAGCTTGCGGTTGATCAGGAGATCGGAGAGCTTGGCCCCGCCGGGCGCCCCCAGCGGACGGCAACGGTCGCCCTCCGCGCGGCCCCGCCAGACCAATCCCGTCGCCGGCGACCGGAGATACACTTCCTCCGTATTGGAAATCACCCCGCCGGACAGGGCCCTCCAAAGCGCTTCGTCCACGTCCACGGTCTCGGCCAGAAGTCCGCATTCGGGGTCGGGCACGCCGAGCCGCAGAGGTCTGGGCGTCACGCCCCATGCGGCTGGCTCGGCGCTCAGGGAGAGCCGGCCCGCCCGCAGGCGGTGCACGCGGCCGCAGAGCGAAAACCGCCCTTCTCCGCCCTCCAGCGCCGCGGCCACGACGGGCGCGAGGGACTGCGGCGAAGCGTCGGTCCCGGAGAGGAGCCGGAGATGCTCCGCCAGGACGGCGTAAGCGAGCGCGGCGGGACGCGCGCGCAGTCCGGCGAGGTCCAGGGAATCCGAACCGGGAACGCAACCGAGCTCCCGCGCCCACGCGAGGAGGGCGTCATGCGATTCCGCGAGGATCCGTGCGGAAAGCGCGAAGCCCGCGGCGTGGCCCTCGCCGAGCGCCGCGTCCGCTCCGCCCCCGACCCAGGACCGGACGCGGTTGCGTGCGGTCACAGGCAGGGCGTTGGTGGCGTCCTCACGCCATGTCACGCGCGCCGCAATGAGGGCTTGCGCAAGGTCGCGCTTGCGCAACCCGGCGGCCACCAGCGGACGCCACCTCACATGCCCGTCGCGGAAGCGCCGTCGGACGCGTGGGGAGCCGAGTCCTCCCGGGCCCGCGCCCCGGGCCAGCCGGAGCAGCACGGTCTCGACCACGTCGTCGACGTGATGCGCGGTCACCAGCACGGCCGACCCCGCGTCGGCGCGGACACTCGCGAAGAAGGCCTCGCGGGCGTCACGCAACGCGCCCTCGGAGGCGGGGCCTTCGGAGGCGCGGGAGCCGAGCCGGCAGGGCACGCCGAGCGAGGCGCAGAGGGCCGCGACGAATTCCGCGTCAGCCGCGGACGCTCGGCCGCGCACCCGGTGGTCGAAATGCGCGACGACGAGCCGACCGGCGAAGGCCTCATCCGCGCTCAGGGCCAGGAGCAGGTAGACCGAATCCGCGCCGCCCGAGACGCCCACCAGCAGCGGACCGCCGGGATCGTCCGCAAGCCGGGGCAGCCGGGGCAGCGAAGCGGCCGCGGCGCGGAGGACCTCGGTACTGGGCGGGCCTGCGTTCACGGACGCACCCTAGGCCGCCGGGGGCGGCTGACAAACCCAACCGCTCAGAGCGCGATCGTGTCCTTGCCGTACCAGCGGCGCAGGGCCTCGGGCACGCGCACCACGCCGTCCGGACCGACGTTGTTCTCCAGGATGGCGGCGAGCACGCGGGGCAGGCCGAGGCCGGATCCGTTGAGCGTGTGCACGTGCTCGGGCTTGCCGTCCTTGGGCCGGAAACGGATGCCGGCGCGACGCGCCTGGAAGTCGGTGAAGTTGGAGCAGCTGGAGACCTCGAGCCAGCGCTTCTGCCCGCCGGCCCACACCTCGAGGTCGTACTGCTTGCTGTGCGCGAAACCTATGTCCCCGGCGCAGATGAGCAACACCCGGTAGGGCAGGCCGAGCTTCTGGAGGAGACGCTCGGCGTCTCCGCGCAGCGACTCCAGCTCGTCGAAGGACTTCGACGGATGCACCCACTTGACCAGCTCGACCTTGTCGAACTGATGCAGGCGGTTGAGCCCGCGCACGTGCGCGCCCCAGCTGCCGGCCTCACGGCGGAAGCAGGGCGTGTAGCCGCAGCGCTTCACCGGCAGCGCGGACTCCTCAAGGATCTCGTCGCGGAAGAAATTGGTGACGGGCACCTCGGCGGTGGGGATGAGGTAGAAGTCGTCGGTCTGCGCGTGGTACATCTGCCCCTCCTTGTCCGGCAGCTGTCCGGTGGCGGTGGCGCTGGCGGCGTTGACGAGCAGCGGGGCGTGCACCTCCTGGTAGCCGGCGGCGCCGGCCTCCTCGAGGAAGAACTGGACCAGCGCCCGGACGAGCCTCGCCATGTCGCCCACGTAGAACGGGAAGCCCGCGCCGGTCACCTTGACCCCGCGCTCGAAGTCCACCGCCCTGGCGAACCAGGGGATGTCCCAGTGCGGCCGGGCGGAGGCCGAAACGAGGGCGGAGACGTCGCCCCACTCGGAGACGACGCGGTTGTCGGCCTCGGTCCGGCCGGGCGGCACGGATTCGTGGGGGACGTTCGGCACGGCGAGGGCGGCGGCGTGCCAGGCGGACTCCGCGTCCTGCACGCGCTTCTCCAGCTCCTTCACGCGGGCGGAGGCGGACTTCATCTCGGCGACCTTGGCGACGAACTCGGGCGACCCCTTGGGCAGCGCGGCCATCTCCTTGTTGGCGGCGTTCTGGGCGGAACGCGCGGCCTCGAACTCGGCCAGGGCGGTGCGGCGCGCGTCATCGGCGGCGAGCACCGCGTCGAGGTCGACCTGGAACTTCTTGCGGGCCACGCCCTGACGGACGAGGTCGACGTTCTCACGGAGCAGCTTCGGGTCCAGCATGGACGCAGATTGCCCAAGACCACGGCCCGAGGGCAACGGGGAATTCAGCGCCCGAGCCGGATGCGGGCGGCCAGAAACCGGGTCGTCCAGCGCAGGCGCTCGGCATCGATTCCGGAACCGAGCGAGAGAGGCTTGTCACCGCGCACCGAGACCTCGTGCACGGATCCGTATCGGCGCCGACCCCGCGCGGGCCTCTCATGGAGGCGCGCCGACTCGACGTCACGCCAGTCGACCGAGCGGCCCCAACGCAGACCGAAGGCGCCGACATGGACGTGCAGACGTCCGCCCTTGAGCTCGATGACCTGACGCCCGGCGACGGTCATGGCCGTGAAGCCGATGAGGAAGACGGAGCCGATGAGGAACGGGATGCCGAAGAGCGACATCATGAGGTTGAACTTCCCCCTTGGCTTTCTGCGTGCCGTAGATGCCGCCGAGCGAACCTCCGGCCCAGAACAGCGTTAAGGGGACGAGGAAGAGGGCCATGCGGCTGCGCGTCGACACGCTCACCATGAAACCGTCCATGCCTTCGGTGACCGTCACGCCCTTGGGTGGCGCGCCGAGCGGAAGGTCGGCGCGCTCCTCGATCGGAAGCGCCTCCTGGCATGCCGCGAGCGGGTAAGTGCGGTCGCACAGCCGGCAGACGGCGAGTCCCGCGGACGGCGCCACCTCCGCGGTCGGTATCGGCAGACCGCAGTCAGGGCAGTGCAAGGCCATCGGGCGCAGGATGACGCCGGCCCGAGTCATGACAAAGCCAAAGGCAGTCCCGTCGCTCTCACGACGGGACCTGCTGGAGCTATGTCCGGATCAGACTCGGCTCGCCTCGGGGGCGTGCACTTCGTCCGGCTGGAAAAATCTGCGGATTTCGACCTCGGCGGCCGACGGGCTGTCGGAGGCGTGGCAGACGTTGCGCATCATCTCAGTGCCGAAGTCGCCGCGGATGGTGCCCTTGGGGGCGACCTTAGAATTGGTGGGCCCGAGCAGCTCGCGGACGCGCGCGATGACGTTCTCACCGATCAGCACGGCCACGATGACGGGGCGGGAGGACATGAAGGCCTCGATGTCCGGATAGAAGGGCTTGTCCGCGACGTGGGCATAGTGCTCACGGAGCTGGGCGGAGGTCAGACGCGTCATCTTGCAAGCCTGGATATCGAACCCGGCGGCCTCAAACCGGGCGAGGACGATGCCGGCGAGACGGCGCTCCATGCAGTCGGGCTTGAGGATGATGAGGGTCTTTTCCATGACGGCTCCTCCAACAAGGGAGGGTCATTTAACATGTCCGTTTTACCCCGTTTTGACAAGACCGAATCGCCATTGGAGCCCGACCAAGGGGGCCTCAGGCCCTGAAAAGCAGGCAAACCGCATGGACGGAGACGGCCCTGCCCTGCCCCACCGCGTCCATCCCTTCGTTGGTAGTGGCCTTGACCCCCACCCGGGAGGGGTCGATGCCCAGGATTTCGGCCACCCGGGCGCGGATGGCGGGCACATGGGCGGACAGCTTGGGACGCTCCGCGATGACCACGACGTCGAGATTGCCGACGGACCAGCCGGCCCTGGCGGCCTCGTCCGCCGCCCGACGCAGGATTACGGCCGAATCCATGCCCTTGCAGGCCGGATCGGTATTGGGAAAAAGCGTGCCAATGTCACGCAGTCCGGCGGCTCCCAGGATCGCGTCCGCGGCCGCATGCAGGAGCACATCGGCATCCGAGTGACCGTCGGGTCCGACGTCGGAGGGGATGGTGACGCCGCCTAGCACGCAGGGCCGTCCAGGCTTGAGCGGATGGATGTCAAAGCCGGTGCCGATGCGGAAAGACGGCTGCGTCATGAACGGAAACTAAGCCCAGGCCGGGCGGAAGGGAAGCCCTGGCACAAAAACCCTTGAAAGAAGAAAAGGCGAAGGGCAATCTAACGGCCTTCGATAGGAACGGCGCGGTAGCCAAGTGGTAAGGCCGGGCTCTGCAAAAGCCCCATACGTCGGTTCGATTCCGACCCGCGCCTCCAGTCGGAAACCAGCAGGGGCACCCTGAAGGACGCCCCTGTCGGTCGGCTGCGGCAGGACTCAGCGCGCGGTGCGGCTGAGATTCCCGACGCCGTTGACCTTGGAATTCACCCGGAGGCGGAGCCCATTGAGACGGATGAATCCGGTGGCGTCGTCCTGGTTGTAGGCCTTGGTCGGGTCGGCCTCCATGGTCGCAATGTGCGGATTGTAGAGCGAGCGGGCGCTCTTGCGGCCGGCCACATAGACATTGCCCTTGTAGAGCTTCACGCGGACCGTGCCGGTCACGTTGCGCTGGGACTCGGTAATCAGGGCCTGGAGCGCGAGGCGCTCCGGGGCGTACCAGAAGCCGTTGTAGACCAGCGTGGCGTAGCGGGGCACGAGGGAATCGCGCAGGTGCATGACCTCGCGGTCCATCGTCAGCGACTCGATCTGGCGGTGGGCGAAATGGAGGATGGTGCCGCCGGGAGTCTCATAGACACCGCGGCTCTTCATGCCCACGAAGCGGTTCTCGACCATGTCGACGCGGCCAACGCCGTGACGGCCGCCGAGGCGGTTGAGGGTCCGCATGACGCCGAGGGGATCGAGCTTCTTGCCGTTGACGGCGACACAGTCGCCCTGACGGAACTCGAGCTCGACGTATTCGGGCTTGGCGGGCGCGTCCTCGGGCGAGACGGAAAGCTTGAACATCGCCTTGTTGGAGGGATGGAAGGCATCCATCCAAGGATCCTCCAGGATGCCGGCCTCATAGGAGATGTGCAGGAGGTTGCGGTCCGAGGAGTAGGGCTTCTTGGCACTGGCCTCGACGGGGATGCGGTTCCGCGCGCAGTAGGCGATCATCTCGGCCCGGCCGGGGAAGTCGCGGCGGAAGGCCTCGTTGCGCCAGGGGGCGATGATCTCGAGGTCGGGCGCGAGGGCGGCGCAGGTGAGCTCGAAGCGTACCTGGTCGTTGCCCTTGCCGGTGGCGCCGTGGGCGATGGCGGTCGCGCCCTCCTTGCGGGCGATCTCGACCATGCGCTTCGCGATGAGCGGGCGGGCGATGGAGGTGCCGAGGTAGTACTGACCCTCGTAGATGGCGCCGGCCTGCATCATCGGGAAGATGAAGTCGCGGGCGAACTCGGCCTGAAGGTCGTCCACGTAGAGCTTGGACGCGCCGGTGCGGAGGGCCTTCTGACGGAGCCCCTTCAGCTCCTCCTCCTGGCCGATGTCGGCGCAGAACGCGATCATCTCGGCGCCATGACGCTCCTTGATCCAGGAGAGGAGGACCGACGTGTCGAGTCCGCCGGAGTAGGCCAGAACGATTTTCTTCTTCTTGCTCATGTTGGGAGGTGGGGAAGTTCAGCGGGCGGACGCGAGGTGGGCGAGGACGGCCTTCTGCACGTGCAGTCGGTTCTCGGCCTGGTCGAAGACGATGCTGCGCGGTCCCTGCAGCACCTCGGCGGTGACCTCCTCGCCGGGATGGGCGGGCAGGCAGTGCATGAACCAGGCGGAGGGCTTGGCCGCTGACATCAGCCGTGCGTTCACCTGGTAGGGCTGCATGATGCGCAGACGCTCGGCCCTCTCGGCCTCCATGCCCATGCTCACCCAGACGTCGGTGTAGACCATGTCGGCGCCCCGGACCGCCTCGGCCGGATCGGTCGAGAAGGCGAAGGTGCCGGCCAGTCCGTCCTTCTTCAGCTGGGCGCGGATCCCGGCTCCGGGCTCGTAGCCGGCCGGTCCAGCGAGCGCGACCTCGACGCCGAGGGCGGCGCCGCCGAGCACGAAGGAGTTGGCCATGTTGCAGGCGGTGTCTCCCAGGAAGGCGACCTTCCTGCCCTTGAGCGACTCGGCGTAACGGTCCGGACGGCCGGGCGAAAGGCGCTCCGCCAGCGTGAACATGTCGGTCAGGAACTGGCAGGGATGGAGAAAGTCCGAGAGCGCGTTGACCACGGGCATCGTCCCAGAGGCCGCGAACTCCTCGAGCAACGCGTGCTCGTGGCAGCGGATGACCATGCCGTGGAGGTAGCGGGACAGCACCCGTGCCGTGTCGGCCACGGTCTCTCCGCGCGAGATCTGCATGTCATCGGCATTGAGCATCACGGGCAGGCCGGCCAGCTCATGCACGCCCACTTGGAAGGAGACGCGCGTCCGGGTGCTCTTCTTGAAGAAGAGCAGGCCCCAGGACTGCCGGGCCAGCGCGGGGGACTCCGAGCCCCGGCTGGACTTCATCCGTGCGGAGCTCTCGAAGACCCGGGCGGTCTCGGCGGCGGTGAGGTCCGTCTCCTTGAGGAAATGGCGCATCTCGGGAAAGGGTCGAATCTACCGCTGCCGTCGGGTTTGGACAGAGGAAAATGCGGCCCGCCGGGGCCTCAGGCGGGCTTCCAGTCGCCGAGCACACGGGCCATGACCTCGACCGACTCCTCCAGCTCCTGGGCCGAGGCGGTCAGCGGCGGCAGCATACGGACGACGACGCCTCCTGCGGGCGCGGTGAGCAGACCCGCCTCACGCAGGGCGACGCAGACCGGCACGGGGTCGCACTTGAGCGCGACGCCGACCATGTAGCCCTCTCCGCGGACCTCCGCAACAAGGTCGGGTCTCAGCCGCACCAGCCCCCGGAGCCTCTCATGCCAGGGCGCGGACTGCCGCGTGACCTTGTCGAGCAGCCCCTCCTGTTCGATGACCTCGAGCACGGCCAGCGCCGCGGCGGAGGCAAGCGCGCCACCGCCGAAGGTCGTACCGTGCGAGCCAGCGGTGAAGAGATTGTCGTGAGGAGGCGCGATCCAGATGGCTCCGATGGGGAAGCCGCCGCCGAGGCCCTTGGCCATGGCGATGGCGTCCGGCCGGATGCCGGTGCGCTCGTAGGCGAAGAACCGGCCGGTGCGGCCGACCCCGCACTGGATCTCGTCGATCATGAACAGCACATTCCGCTCGCGGCAGATGCGCTCCACGCCGCGGAGGAACTCCTGCGAGGCCGGGTTCACCCCGCCCTCCCCCTGGATGGTCTCGATGAGCACGCCGGCCGTGGTGCGCGCGTCGATTACGCGATCCCAAGCCGCGAGGTCGTTGAGCGGGGCCGCGGTGAAGCCGGTCAGCAGCGGACGGAATCCCTTCTGGATCTTCTCCTGCGGCGTGGCGGACATGCCGCCGAAGGTGCGGCCGTGGAAGGCCTTCTCCGCGACGACGACGACGTGGCACGCGCCCTCCTGGCCCGACTTGCGCACGCCGTGCAGGCGGGCGAGCTTGAGAAGCGCCTCGTTGGCCTCGGCGCCGCTGTTGCAGAAGAGGGCGCGGCCCGGTCCGCAGCGGCGGGCCAGGGCCGCGGCGAGGGCGCCCTGCCCTTCGTTCCGGTAGAGGTTGCTGACGTGCGTGAGCCGAGCCGCCTGCTCCTGGACGCGGCGCACCCAGACGGGATGGGAATGGCCGAGCGCGTTGACGGCGATGCCGGTCGCGAAGTCGAGATAGCGCCGGCCGGCCGCGTCCCAGACATGGCTGCCCTGCCCGCGCACGAGGGTGAGCGCTGGGGCGGCGTAGCTGCGGACGACGTGCCTGTCATACTGCGCCGCGGCGGAATCTGGAGTCTCTCCCGCCATCAGCCGTGCACAATCTCGGTGCCAATGCCCCGGTCGGTGAACACCTCGAGCAGGAGCGCGTGGGGCACCCGGCCGTCGATGAAGTGGACGCGGCGCACGCCCTCGCGGAGCGCCTTCACGGCGCTGTCCACCTTGGGGATCATGCCGCCGGCGATGACGCCCTTGCGCTTGAGCTCGTCGACCTCGCTCACCTTGAGGGTGGTGATGAGCGAAGCAGGTTCCTTCGGGTCGGCGAGCAGTCCGGGGACGTCGCTCATGAAGATCAGGCGACGGGCGCGGAGCGCGTCGGCCACCGCCGCGGCGGCCACGTCGGCGTTGGTGTTGTAAGGCTGGTCGGCCTCGTCGAGCGCGACGGGCGAGACCACGGGCAGGAAGCCGTCGGCGAGGGCCTTCTTGATGAGCTTGGCCTTCACGAAACGGATGTCGCCCACGTAACCGATGTCCACGGGATTGCCCTGGTCGTCCGCGCCCATCAGGCGCTGGCAGAGGTTCACATGGTTGCCCGGCATACCGAGGGGGTTTGCGCCGCGGGCCCGCAGCGACTCGCAGATCTGTCCGTTGATCTCGCCGTTGAGGGTCTCCTCGACAATCTTGACCGTGGCCGCGTCGGTGACGCGCATGCCGCCCCGGAACTCGGACTTGATGCCAGCCTTCTCCATCGCGCGGGTGATAGCCTTGCCGCCGCCATGGACGACGACGACCTGGATGCCCACCGCGGCCAGGAAGGCAATGTCGGTGGCCACGAGGTTGCGGCCCTCGGGATTGGGATCGTCCATGAAGCTGCCGCCGTACTTCACCACGAAGGTGGAGCCGCGGAACTTCTGGATGTAGGGAAGCGCCTCGAGGAGGACCTCGGACTTCTGCGCTGCGGGTGTGGTCATCGGACGATTGCGGAGCGTTGCGGACGCGGGACGGGGGGCAAACGGAAAAGAGGCCTCACTCGCTCTTGTTGTAGTTTACGTAGCCGTCGGTCAGGTCCGACGCGAGCAGACGGAAGCGTGCGTCGCCGAGTCCGAGGCCGATCCGCACCGTGAAGCGGGCGGCCTTCACGACCTCCTTCCAGCTCGGCTTGTTCTCGGGCAGCGGGCGGCCGGCGAGCACGGCCGGTACGTCGCCGTAATGGATGTCCAGCTTAGCCTCGTCGAGGCCGGTGCGGGCGTAGCCGGCGGCGTCCGCGAGCCGGCCCCAGTTGGGGTCTTCGCCGAACCAGGAGGACTTCACGAGCAGCGAGTTGCCGATGGCGCGGGCGATCTTCTCGGCATCCGCGCGGCTGCGGGCGCCCTCGACCTCGACGGACACGACCTTGGTGATCTTCTCACCGTCGCCGACAATCTTCTCCGCGAGGGCGAAGCACACACGGCCGAGCGCCTCCCGGAAGAGCGCGGTGGCGGCGGGATTGCCCTCCGGGCCGACCTTCACGCCCGAGGCGCCGGAGGCCAGCAGGAGGACGGTGTCATTGGTCGACATGTCTCCGTCCACGCTCACGCAGTTGAAGGAGTCGTCCGAGGCGGTCCTGAGGGCCTCCTTGAGGAAGGCGGGGGCGGCCTCGGCGTCCGTGCACACGAAGGCCAGCATGGTCGCCATGTTGGGCTCGATCATGCCGGCGCCCTTGGCGATGCCGGAGACGGTCACGGTCCTGCCGCCTTGGACGAACCTTGCGGTGCAGGTCTTGGGCCGGGTGTCGGAAGTCAGGATCGCCTCCGCGGCCCTGCGGCCCTCGGCCGAAACGCGCGAAAGACGACCGGCGGCCTCCGCGACGCCCGCGGCCACCTTGGCCATCGGGAGGAGCTCGCCGATGCGGCCGGTGGAGCAGACGAGGAAGACGTCGGACGGCGCGCCAAGGGCGGCGGCGGCGAGACGGGCGGTCTCAGCGGCGTCGGCGTCGCCCTGGACGGACGTGCAGGCGTTGGCGTTGCCGCTGTTGCCCACGATGCCGCGGACGCTTCCTCCCGAAGCGAGCAGGCGCTGGCAGAGGCGCACGGGGGCGGCCTTGACGTCATTGGTGGTGAAGACGCCGGCGGCCGCGCAAGGCTGGTCGGCGACCACCAGCGCGAGGTCGAGGCGTCCGTTCGCCTTGTTCCGGATGTCGCAGGCGGAGGCGCCCACGCGGAAACCAGGCACGTCGGAGAGGCCGGGTGAATTGTCGATGAACTCGATGGACATGGCGGAAGGATCGTCCTCAGCGCAGGCCCTCGGCCTCGTCCCAGCCCATGATGAGGTTGAGGCACTGCACAGCCTGGCCGCCGGCGCCCTTGAGGAGGTTGTCGAGGACGGAGGTGATCACGAGGTTGCCCGTGCGCGCGTCGGACACGGCGGAGACGGCGACGCGGTTGGTGCCCGCCACATGGGCGGTGTCAGGGAAGTCCCCCGAAGCCAGCAGGGTGATGAACGGCCGTCCCGCGTAGGCGCGACGCCAGACTTCCTCGACCTGGGCGGCGGTGACGCCGGGCGCCGGGACGACAACGGTGGTCGCGATGCCGCGGTGCATGGGCGCGAGATGAGGGCTAAACTGCACGACGACCGGGGCGCCCGCCGCAGCCGAGAACTGCTCCTCGATCTCGGCGATGTGACGGTGGCCCGGGATGCCGTAGGCCTTCATCGAGCCGTCCCGCTCGGAGAAGAGGAAGGCGACGTCGGCCTTCTTGCCGGCCCCGGACACACCGCTGCTGGAATTGATGACGAGCCGGCCGGGTTCGGGCCGCAGCAGGCCCGCCCGCAGCAAGGGGATCAGCGGCACCTGCGCGCCGGTGGGATAACAGCCGGGGCACGCGATGAGCCGCGCCGACCTCCAGGAGTCATCCGTCTGCAGCTCCGGGATGACGTAGCGCGCCTGCGAGGCCAACTCGGGGGCGGGATGGTCGTGCCCGTAGTATTTCCGATAGAGGGCGAGGTCGCGCAGACGGAAGTCGGCCGAGAGGTCCAGGACCCTGCGTCCGGCGGCCACGAGCGGCCGCGCGTATTCGGCCGCCACGCCGTGCGGCAGCGCGAGGAACCACGCCTCGACGTCGGAGGCGGCGCACTCCTCGGGCGAGGAGGCGGAGAACCTGAGCGCGGGATCCACGACGCCGCGCAGGCGCGGCAGCTCGTCGGCGACGGCCTTGCCCGCGAGGGTGCGGGAGCACACCGCCGCGAGGCGAACGCGCGGATGGCGCGCCAATACCCGGACGAGCTCCTCGCCGGTGTAACCGGAGGCGCCGACGACGCCGACTTTGATGACGGGCTGTGACATGGCTTTGCGGATGGTGGAGGATTAAGGGAGGTGGGCCTTGGGGACACGGAAAAAGAAAGGCCCCGGGGAGCCGGGGCCTTGGTCGTTCCTGTCCGGGAAGCTCAGCGCTTCGAGAACTGGAAGCGCTTGCGGGCGCCGGGGCGGCCGGGCTTCTTGCGCTCGCGCATGCGGCCGTCGCGAGTCAGGAGACCCTCCTTCTTGAGGGGGGCGCGGAGGCCGGCGTCGAGCTTCTGGATGGCGCGGGCGAGGCCATGGGAGATGGCTCCAGCCTGTCCGTTGGGACCGCCACCGATGACGTTGACGGAGACGTCGACCTGACCCTCGAGTCCGGCGGTGCGGATAGGCTGGGTGGCCGACTTGACCAGGGCCTCGGTGTAGAGGTACTCCTCGGCCGGGCGGCCGTTGATCGAAATGGAACCGGTGCCGCGGGTGAGGCGGACACGGGCCGAGGCCGTCTTGCGACGGCCGACGGCGGTGATGGCGGAGGACTTGGCGCTCATTTACTTCTGGAAAGGGTCTCAGCCGCGGGGGGCGGACGGCAGGGGCTGGGGGTTCTTGTCGGCGTGGTCATGCTTGCCGCCGGCGAAGACGCGCAACTTGCGGAGCATGTCGTTCGCCAGGCGGTTCTTGGGCAGCATGCCCTTGACGGCGTGGGTGATGATGAACTCCGGACGACGGGCGCGCATGGCGGCGACGGTGCGGCGGTAGGAGGTGCCGACCCAGCCGGTGTAGAACATGTAGGTCTTGTCCAGTTCCTTGGAACCGGTGAGCACCACCTTGTCCGCGTTAATCACGACGACGTAGTCACCAGTGTCGACGTGGGGCGTGTAGGTGGGCTTGTGACGGCCGCGGAGGACGTTGGCGATTTTGACCGCCAGACGGCCAAGATGCTGGTCCTTAGCGTCAACGACGTACCAGGTCTTGTCCTTGGGCTGGACGTTCTTGGCGAGCGTGGTCTTCATAAAGAGAGAAAGGCGGAACATGGGAACGCCCCCATGCTCGTCAACACCCGAATAAAGAGGGGGTTTGGCCCTCCAAACCCCTCCTGCGCACTACTCATCCCCCTCGATGGAGCGAGGCCCTTCAGAACTTGAACTTGGCAAAGACCCCCGTCCAGACTTGGGAATTGCGGGTGGCGGCCAGATTGTCGTTGTTCACGGCGTAATTGACCCCGACGCCGATGACGGACCCCTGCCCGACGGGCATGGACAGGTCGAGACCGGCGCCGGCGTAGGCGTAGCCGTTCTGGGCCCCTGAGCCGTCGTCGCGGGCGTCATTGGCGAAGAGATTGCCGGCGAAACCGCGGAAGGTGACGTCCAGCTTAAAGGGACCGACTCCCTTGAAGTCGTGGTAGAGCGAACCCTCGACGACGACTTGATCGAGATTGAAGCCGTAATTGACGTAGAGGGCGGGCTGCAGAAAGGACTTGGGCAGGATGACGCCGAGGTAGGCCTCGTCTTCGACTCGCAGCTGGGTGAAGCCTTGCGCGGCGTTGCTAAAGAACTTGGCGCTGGGCGAGGTCATGCGCAGGTAGCCCGCGTCGACCACGGCGCCGCCAACGGCCTTGCGCAGTCCGTAGCCGTAGGAACGCTCGATGGCGTCAGCATTATAGAAGGAGGCGTAGGTGGACAGCCCGCTGACCCCGGGGACGAAGTATTCGACGCCGACCTTGGTCTGGAAGAGCCCGTCCTCATCGGATCGCTCCTTGCCGCGGAAGACGTTCTTGCCCTGCCAGCCGACCTCGGCGCGCACGGACAGGTCCTTGGCTAACTGGGCGGAATCGAGCTGCTTGACGGACTCCTGGCCGGAGGCGCCTCCGCAGACGGCGAGGGCAAAGGCGGTGATGACGGGCTTCTTCATGGTGTACGCAGGGATAATGCCCCGGGCGGGGTAGGTGGCAAGTCCCAACGGCCGGCGACGCGGCCGCCGGTCACATTGCGGCGATGATGGCGTCGCCGAACTCCGAACACTTGATCTCCTGCGCACCCTGCATCTGGCGGGCGAAGTCGTAGGTGACGCGTCCGGCGCCGATGGCACCGTTAAGCCCCTTGAGGATGAGGTCGGCCGCCTCGACCCACCCCATGTAACGGAGCATCATCTCGCCCGAAAGCACGACGGATCCCGGGTTGACCACGTCCTTGTTGGCGTACTTGGGAGCGGTGCCGTGGGTCGCCTCGAAGATCGCATGGCCGGTTAGGTAGTTGATGTTGCCGCCGGGGGCAATGCCGATGCCTCCGACCTGGGCCGCCAGGGCGTCGGAGAGGTAGTCGCCGTTCAGGTTGAGGGTAGCGATGACGTCAAAGTCGGTCGGGCGGGTCAGGATCTGCTGGAGGGTGATGTCGGCGATGGCGTCCTTGATGACGATGCCGGCGCCCGGCCCGCCCTCGGGGATCTTGCACCAGGGACCGCCGTCGATCGGCTCGGCGCCGAACTCGCGCTGGGCCAGCTCATAGCCCCACTTCATGAAGGCGCCCTCGGTGTACTTCATGATGTTACCCTTGTGGACGAGGGTCACGGACTTACGCCTGTTCTCGATGGCGTACTGGATGGCGGAACGGATGAGACGCTCTGAACCGGGCCGCGAGACGGGCTTGATGCCGACGCCGACCGAAGCGGGCTCCTCGCCGCCGAAACGGATCTTTTTGAACTCCTTGGGAAAGTTGGCCTTGATGAACTCCAGGGTCTTGAGCGCAATCTCGGAACCCGCCTCGAAGTCGATGCCGGCGTAGATGTCCTCGGTGTTCTCGCGGAAGATGACCATGTCGACCTTGCCCGGGTTCTTGACCGGAGAAGGGACGCCGGTGAACCACTGCACGGGACGCAGGCAGACGTACAGGTCGAGCTGCTGGCGTAGCGCCACGTTGAGAGATCGGATGCCGCCGCCGGTCGGCGTGGTGAGCGGCCCCTTGATGCCCACGAGGTAGTCGCGAAAGGCGGTGAGAGTCTCCTCCGGCAGCCATTTCTGAGTGCGGTTGAAGGCCTTCTCTCCGGCAAGCACCTCGAGCCACTGGATCTGGCGGCGGCCGGCGTAGGCCTTGGCGACGGCCGCGTCGAGCACGCGCACCGCGGCGCGCCAGATGTCAGGACCCGTGCCGTCACCCTCGATGAAGGGGATGACGGGGCGGTCAGGGACGTCCAGCCTGCCTTGGGAGATGGTGATGCGTCCGGAGGAGGGGTTGCTCATGGCTCAGTCCCACAGGAAACCGCTTCAGGACGGGCGGTTTCAAGCCCATTCGGGCGCCCGGATTAAATGGGAAAAGAAAAGGACCCCCTTGCGAGGGTCCTTGTTTGACCGGCGAAGCCGGCGCCATCCGCCCCGGAGGACGGAAAGTCTAAGAAGAATTACTTCTTCTTGGACTTGGTGGCCTTCTTCTTGGCTTTCTTCTTAGCCATAGTTTTTTCCTTATTTTGGGTCGTTGTTGGGTTAAAGGGCAGCGCCTGAAGCGCCACCCTGACGATTCGCCCCACGCTCACCCGGGCGTTGCGCGCCTGGCGGGTGATCCTACTGCGGAGCTCCGACGGTACTCGGAAAGAAACTTGGCGCGACCGGGAGGCCGCTAGGTCGGGACGGGAGTCGGTGTAGCAGTCCAGCGCATGCCGGATAGCCTGGGAGAGCGTGGCGAAGCCCGACCTCTGCTGGAAGGCGACGGTCTCGGAGTGGAGCTTCTCGGGAAGCGACACGGTGATGAGACTTTCGCTGAGGGGTTCGGTTCGGTTCGTCACGTTGCGGTAAACTCTTGTTACTTTTATTAGGCGATGCGCGCGCATGCGCAAGAGCAAATTTCACCCTCCCCGGCGCGACGCGTCCGAGGCGAGCGCGGCGCTCAGTGTAAACGCGATTCGGATACGCGCGCGCGGTTGACGGAACGTCACGCGCGCCGCATGATCAGCGCCGCGATGAACACTCGGGACGCGGCGCGCAGAACGACCGCGAGGTGGCGACGCGAGGCCGCCCTGGCCGTGGCGTGCGGCGCCTGCGGCGCGCTGGCTTTCGCCGCGGACGGCACGGCGGGCCGTCCGCTGGCCGTCCTCGCCTGCACGGCCGGCGGCTGGGACGCCGCGCGCGAGGCGTGGAAGTCGCTCCGCGGCGGCCGGGCCGACGTCCATCTGCTGATGCTGCTCGCCGCGGGCGGGGGTGGGCGCTGGGCCAGCCGCTCGAGGCGACGCTGCTACTGTTCCTGTTCTCGGCGGCGGGCGCGATCGAGTGGTACGCGATGGAGCGGTCGCGCGGCGCCGTCGAGTCGCTGCTCGACCGCTCGCCGCGGCGGGCGCGGCTAATCGGATCAGACGGGGCTGAGAGCATGGTGCCAGTCGAGTCGCTCCGACCCGGCGACCTCATGGCCGTGCTGCCGGGCGAGCTGGCGCCGGCCGACTGCCGCACCGAGGCCGGGGAGAGCGAGGCGGACGAATCGACGCTCACGGGCGAGGCGCGGCCGGTGCGCAAGGGGCCGGGAGACCCGCTGTCGGACGGCACGCTCAACGGCTGGGGGCGGCTGACGGCCAGGGTCGTACGGACGCAGCAGGACAGCGCCGCCCTCGGCATGGCGGCCTACGTCGTGGCGGCGGGAGCGCCGCTCACGGTCGGCGTGGCCGTCCATGAGGGCAGCACCGTGCTGGTGTGCCTCAACGAACTGCGCCTGCTGGCCTTCCGGCCGGGACGCCGCTCAGCGCAGCTCCCGCCCTGAGGCGTCGAAGAGCCGGAAGGACTCGACGCTGTAGGTGGGGTCGGCCTTGGTGCCCAGCTTCACCTTGCACGACTTCATCAAATCGCGGAAGAAGTCGCGGTCCTCGGTGACGATGCGCTCGAGGTTGACCGGGTGGAGCAGGATGTTGATCTCCAGCTCCTTGTCGGGACCGTGCGTCTCGCGCAGGCGCCGGATGACGCTGAGCAGCTTGCGCTGCACCTCGACGGAGACCGTGCGGGGGTTCTTGACGATGCCGCGCCCCTGGCAGTGCGGGCAGGCGGTGTACATCGAGGTGGTGTTGGACTCGGTGTGGCGCTGGCGCGTCATCTGGAGCACGCCCAGCTGGGAGATCGGCAGAATCTGGTGCTTGGCGCGGTCGTTCTCCATCGACTCACGCATCTGGTCGAAGACCTTCTTCCGGTCCTTCGGGTTCTTCATGTCGATGGTGTCGATTATGATGAGGCCGCCGAGATTGCGGAGCTGGATCTGGCGGGCGGCCTCGGTGACGGCCTCCAGGTTGGCCTGGACGATGTAGTCCTTGCCGTCCTTGCCCGCGCCCCTGTGGGAGCCGGTGTTGACGTCAATGGCCGTAAGGGCCTCGGTCTCGTCGATGACGATCTCGCCGCCGCTGGGCAGGGGCACGCGACGCTGGAACAGCTGGTCGATCTGGCGCTCGATGTTGTAGCGCTCGAAGACGGGGATCGGATCGGAGTAGGGCTCCACCCTGCCCTTGGAACGCGGCGAAACCTCGCCGACGAGCTCCAGGACGAGGCGGAAGTCCTCCTCGTTGTCCACGAGGATGCGGTCGACCTCCTCGGTGAGGAAGTCGCGCACGGTGCGTTCGATTAGGCCGGGCTCGCTATGCAGCAGCACGGGACGGCGGTCGGGCTGGTTGATCTTCTCCACGATTCTCTGCCAGCGCAGGAGGAGCATGTGCAGGTCGCGCACGAACCAGCGCGCCTGCTTGCCCTCGCCGGCGGTGCGGATGATGACGCCCATGCCCTCGGGAATGGTCAGCGACCGAAGGATGTCCTTGAGGCGCTCGCGCTCGGAGGCGTCCTCGATCTTGCGGGAAACGCCGCAGGCGCCGCTGAAGGGCATCAGGACGACGTAACGGCCGGGCAGCGCGATGTTGGTCGTCGAACGCGGGCCCTTGGTGCCAATCTGGTCCTTGACGACCTGGATGACGATGTCGGACCCCGCGGGGAAGAGCTGGGGGATGTCCTTGGCCTGGTAGCGGGCCTTGCGCTGCTTCTGCTCGGCGGACTCGTTATCGCGGATGAACTCGACCTGGGAGTCGTTCGCGGCCGGGAGCATGTCCCAGTAGTGGAGGAAGGCGTTCTTGGGCTGGCCGATGTCGACGAAGGCGGCCTTCAGGCCGGCCTCCAGGTTCTGGACGCGCCCCTTGAAGACGGCGCCTACCATCCGGTTCTCGCCCTTGTGCTCAATCTCGAACTTGTCGAGGACGCCGTTGGTGAGCAGGGCCACGCGCTTCTCGAGCGTCTCGCCGTTGATGACGAGCTCACGGTAATTGGCGCGGTCCTTGGAGAAGTGCTTGACGATGCGCTGGAGCAGCGGGAGGTCCTTCCGGCGACGGGCGGCCTCCTCCGCGATTTTGCGCTGGTCGATGAGCTCTTGGCCGGACGTCGGCTCGGATTCTTCTTGGATTTCTTCGGGTTCGTTGTGTTCGGACATCTCGGGTTCAGGCCGTCAGGCCTTTTGCCGGAGAATCCCCGCGCCCGCCGCCGCCGGCCGAATGCCGGTGCACGCTCTGGACCAATCCGAGGAGCAGGAAGCAGCTGAGCACGAAAGACCCTCCGTAGCTGAGGAAAGGAAGGGGGACACCCGCGACCGGCATGAGGTCGACGTTCATCCCGACGTTGATGACGACATGGGTGGCCAGCACCGCGGCGGCGCCGGCGGCGAGCAGGGCTCCGAAGCGGTCCGCGGCACGGAGGGCCGTCCGGATCACGCGCCAGAGCAGGAGCGAGAAGGCGGCCACGACGCCGGCGGCGCCGACGAAGCCGACCTCCTCGGCAAGGACGGAGAAGAGGAAGTCGTTGTGGGCCGCGGCCTCCGGCAAGTAGCCCTGCCGGGCCTGAGTGCCGTTGCCGACGCCCTGGCCGGCGAGCCCGCCGCGGCCGACGGCGATGACGGCCTGACGCACGTTCCACGTCACGCCCAGGCCGCGGGGATCGATGACGTCGGGAGCCACGAAGGACATGATGCGCTCGCGCTGATAGTCCTTGAGTAGCACGAACCAGGCGCGCTCTTGATGCTGCCCCCGCACCTTGCGGGCGGGATCACGCTCCTCAGGATGGGCCTTGGAAAACTCCGCGACGCCCCGGGCGTATTCGGTCAGGTCCACGGCCAGCACTCCCGCCAGCATCAGGGCCGCCGCTCCCGCCGCCGCGAAGAACTTGTAGGTGAGTCCGGCGACGTGCAGCAGGGCGAATGACAGGGGCAGGTAGATGAGGGCGGAACCTAGGTCGGGCTGCACGAAAATCAAGAAAAAGGGCACCCCGGCCACCGCGGCCGCCAAGCCGAGCGTACGCCAGCTGGCCGCGAAGGCTCCGATCGGACGGCGGGCGAGGAGGGAGGCTAGGAAAAGCAGGGTGCCGACCTTCGCGAGTTCCGAGGGCTGAAGGGAGAAGGGGCCGAAATCCATCCAGCGGCGCGCGCCGTAGACGTTGCGGATGAACGACCCAAGGTCGGCGTCCAGAAGCGCGCAGGCGGAGACGGGAACGAGCAGGCCCAGGGTGAGGAAGTAAGCGGTGCGAGCGTGCAAATGGAGGCGGCGGTAATCCAGGGAGGACACGGCCCAGTAGGCCACCCATCCGATGCCGATGAAGACGGCCTGGTTCTCGTGATGCAGGGACGCACGCGCCTCACCGGCGGAGCGGATCGCGACCCAGCCGAGGACGCTCAGGCCGGCGATGATGAGGACCTGGGTCCAGTCCGTCCTCCAGGCGAAATTGGCGAACTTGTCCCACCACTCAGAGACGGCCTCGCCCTGCTCTGCCTCGGAAAGGGACATCAAACCCATCGAACCCGCCCGCGGCCGGGGTGGCAAGGCCAACCGTCCCAAATGGAGGCTTGCGACCGGGTCAGGGCAAGCAAGGGTAAGGGGCTCAGGACTAAGGTCCCGAGCGATACCATGCCAGTGGCCGCCGACCAGAGCATCCTCGCCGCCGTGGCGTTTTCCTCGGGCGCCATCGTGGCCTACGCGGTGGCCAAATGGAGGGAAAGCACCCTAGGCGCAATGAGGGACGCCAAGTTGCGCTCGGAAGTGGAACTGGCCAGGCGTGAGGCCACGGTCGAGGCGGCGGAAATGCACGCCCGGGCCGAGGGCGAGAAACGCGAGGCCGAGGACTTGCGGCGACGGGCGGAGACCGAGAAGCGGGAGGCCGAGGAATTGGCGGAAGACCTGGCCCGTCGAAGCGACCAGCTGGGCCGGGAGCTGCTGCTCCTGGGCGGCCTCACCCCTGAGGAGGCGCGTCGCCTGACGGTGGAGAGGATGCGCGGCGAACTCAGCGAGGAGGCCGCCCGCCTCCGGGCCGAACTGCTCGACCGCACAGAGGACGAGGTCGAGGAAGCCGCACGCAGGACTTTGCTCGCCGCCATGCAGAGGCTGACCACGCAGACGACCCAGGACGCGACCGCGGTCTCGGTGTTGTTGCCCAACGAGGAGATGAAGGGCCGCCTGATCGGCCGCGAAGGGCGCAACATCCGCGCCTTCGAGCAGGCCACGGGCGCGACGCTGCTCATCGACGAGACGCCCGGCGTCGCCCTGCTTTCCTGCTTCGATCCGGTCCGGCGCGAGACGGCTCGCATCGCCCTGGAACGCGTGGTGAAGGACGGAAGAATCACGCCCGCGCTCATCGAGGATGCGACGCGCACGTCCGAGGAGGAAGTGCTGCGTCTCGCCCGTCGGCTCGGCCGGGACGCCGTGCGCGACCTCGGACTGCCTTCGATGGACCCGCAGGTGGAGGAGCTGCTCGGGCGGCTGCACTTCCGGCTCTCCGCCAACCAGAATACGCTCGCGCACTCGGTCGAGGTCGCCCAGCTCTGCGCGGTGCTGGCCGCCGAGGTCGGCCTGGACCCGACGCCCGCCAAGCGGGCCGGCCTGCTCCACGACATGGGCAAGGCGCTCGAGGCCGGGGCCGGCGCCAGCCATGCGCTCGCCGGAGCCTCGCTGCTCCGACGGCTGGGCGAAGACCCGCGGGTGGTGAACGCAGTGGCGGCCCATCATCGCGAAGTGCCGGCGGAGTCGCTCTACGCGCCGCTGGTGATGATCGCGGACGCGGTCTCGGGCTCTCGGCCGGGCGCACGCGCCTCGACCTTGGAGAGCTACGCCCAGCGCATCCGTTCCCTCGAGGAGGTCGCGGCCTCCTTCGACGGGGTCCGCGAGGCCTACGCCTTCCAATCAGGACGGGAACTGCGGGTGATCGTGGAACCGGGCAAGGTCGGGGATGCGGAAGCCGCCGAACTGGGCCGGAGGATCCGCAACCGTATCGAGGAGGCGGTGGCCTACCAAGGCTCGGTGCGAATCATCATCATACGTGAACAGAGGTTCACCGAAGAGGCCCGCTGACCGAGTTTCGGGTTGTGAACAAGACGGGGCAGGGTCATTGAGAACCTTCCGGCCTTAAGCCGGACACCCGGCGCAGTCCATCAGGACCCCGCCAAAGCGGCACGCCCCCACGACGGGGGCCCGCAATCCCGGACGGCCCCGCCGTCCCACAACCACAACCATGAGCAACGAAGAAAATACCGGGCAGAAGCATGACTCAGCCCACCCCCCCGCGGCCGAACAGTCCGCCTCCCAAGAAAACCGCAACGAAGCCCCGCAAGTCCGTGAATCCAAGCTGGAATCCGAACATGCCGACCTCCCCCCGATGTCCGTGATCGGCGCCTCCGCCGAGCCGGCCGCCAAACCCGGCACCATCGCCACCCCGAAGCAGTTCGGACGCCGCGGCGCACCCCGTGGCGCCCCCGCGACACCCGGAGCCCCGGGCGTCCGCCCTTCCATTGGAGTCGTTGAGAATCCAGCCGAGGCGCAGGAGTCCATCTCCGGCGCCCTCGCCGCCCGCCCGGCCGCCCCTCAGGGCCAGCCTCGCGAGCCGCGCGAACATCGCGAGCTGCGCGAGCACCGCGAACCCCGTGAACGGAACGAGCGCCGTGAGGAACGTCGCGAGCCGCGCCACGACGGCGAGCGCCAGGCGCGCCGCGACGACCGCCCGCGCCGCGAGGACAAGCCCAGGCTGCAGATCGAGCCCGTGGTCATCCCCGTGCAGGAACCGATCGGATTCTGGGCCTCGCTGAAGCGCAAGCTGGCGACGCTCTTCGGCATTCCCGACAAGGCCGTCTTCGTGCCCTCGGGCCGCGGACCTGAACAACGCGACGGCCGTCGCGACGACCGCGGCGGAAGACACGGCGGTCGCAGACGTGACCGCGGCCGTAGCCGGGGACGCGACGGACGCCGCGGCGACCGCGGCCACCGCGGCGGGCCCCGCGAAGGCTGAAGACACTGGGGGCGCCGAAGGCGCCCCCGCTTCTTGGCACGCATGCTCGAAGTCGCGCGCATACTCGGCGGCGTGCCGCTGAAAGGCGAGGTCCGCGCGGCGGGCGCGAAGAACGCCGCGCTGCCGCTCATGGCGGCCTCCCTGCTCTCGGCGGAGACCGTCACGCTGCGCGGCGTGCCCGACCTGAGCGACGTCCGCTTCATGGCGGAGATCCTGCGCCACCTCGGCGCATCCGCCGAATCGCCCGAGCCCGGCGTCTGGCGCATCAGGGCGGCGCAGGTCTCCCACCGGACGCCTTACGAGCTCGTGCGCAAGATGCGCGCCTCCGTCTGCCTGCTCGGCGCGCTGGTCGGACGGCTGGGCCGCGCCGAGATGGCCGTGCCCGGCGGATGCGTCATCGGCCCGCGGCCCATCGATCTCCACCTCCGCGGGCTCGAGTCGCTCGGCTGCCGGGTCACGCTCGAAGCCGGCGCGGTGTCGGTGGACGCGACGGCCGCCCGCGGCGGCGAAGTCGACATGGGCGGACCGATGGGCAGCACCGTGCTCGGCACCGCCAACCTCGTGATGGCGGCCGCCCTCACGCGCGGCTCCACCCGCGTCCTCAACGCGGCCAGGGAGCCCGAGGTCTCCGACCTCTGCGACCTGCTGCGCAAGATGGGCGCGCGCGTCTCAGGCGACGGCACGGCGACGATCGAAGTGGAGGGCGTCCCTTCGCTCGGCGGAGCGGACCATGCGATCATCGCCGACCGCATCGAGGCGGGCACCTACCTGGCCGCCGGGGCGATTACCGGCGGCGACGTCACCGTCCGCGGCGCGGAAGCCGCCCATCTCGGCGCCTTCCTCGGCCGGCTCGAGGCCGCCGGCGTGGAAATCTTCCACGGGCCCGGCTTCGTGCGGGCCCGCGGCCTGCCCCGCCGGGGCGTGGACGTCGTGACGGAGCCGCACCCGGGATTCCCGACGGACCTGCAGGCGCAGTTCATGGCCGTGCAGCTGATGGCCCCGGGCGTCACCACCGTGACGGAGAAGGTCTACCCCCACCGATTCATGCACGTCGCCGAGCTCCAGCGCATGGGCGCCGACATCCGGCTGGACGGCGCGGTGGCCACGGTCCACGGCGGCCGACCGCTCTCCGGGGCGCCGGTCATGGCCTCCGACCTCCGCGCCTCCGCCGCGCTCATCCTGGCCGGGCTGGCGGCGACGGGCGAGACGTGGGTGCAACGCCTCTACCATCTGGACCGCGGCTACGAGAAGTTCAAGGAACGTCTGCGCGGCCTGGGGGCCGACGTCGTGCGCCTGCCTCAGTCGGAGATGCCGTCGTCGCTGCGCGCGGAGGACTGAGTTGCTTGCCAAGCGCCCCGCGCGAGGGCACCTTGCGCCATGGCCCGCGCGCCCGAACCCTCCGACCGATCCGGCAAGCAGGGCCTCGCACGGCCCGACCGCGCCCTGGACGCCGCGCTGCGCCCGCCGCGGCTGGACGACTTCATCGGGCAGGCGCGCACGGTCGAACGACTGCGGGTGATGGTCGGCGCGGCGCGGCGCGAGGGGCGCACCCTCGACCACGTGCTGCTGCACGGCCCGCCCGGCCTGGGCAAGACCACCTTGGCGCTGATCCTGGCCGAGGAGATGGGACGGCCCCTGCGTCAGACTTCGGGACCGGTCGTCGAGAAGGCGTCCGACCTCGCCGGCCTGCTGACCGGCCTGCAGGAAGGCGACCTGCTCTTCATCGACGAGATCCACCGCATCCCCAAGTCGGTCGAGGAGTTCCTTTACTCCGCCATGGAGGACTTCCGCATCGACATCATGATCGACCAGGGGCCGAACGCCCGGAGCGTGCGGCTCGACCTGCCGCGCTTCACGCTCGTGGGGGCCACCACGCGCACCGGCCTGCTCACCGCCCCGCTGCGCAGCCGCTTCACGCTCCAGACGCGCCTCGACTACTACGACCGCGCCCAGCTGCTGACGATCGTGCGGCGCAACGCCGCGCTGCTCGGGCTCGACCTCGACGAAGGCGGCGCGACGGAGATCGCGCGACGCGCGCGCGGGACGCCGCGGGTGGTCAACAACCTCCTCCGCTTCACCCGGGACTTCGCGCTGGAACGCGCGGGCGGCAAGGCCGACGCCGCGGTCACGGCCGCCGCGCTCGAGCTGCTGGAGATCGACCGGGACGGACTCGATGAGATGGACCTGCGCATCCTCCGCGCCATCGCGGAGAAGCACCAGGGAGGCCCCGTCGGGCTGAACAGCGTCGCCGCGTCGGTCGGCGAGGACGCGCACACACTGGAGGAGGTCCACGAGCCGTTCCTCGTGCAGGAGGGCTACGTGCTGCGCACCCCCCAGGGCCGCGTCATCTCGGAAAAGGGCTGGCGGGCGGCCGGCGTGACGCCTCCCCCCGCCCAGGGCGGACTGCTCTGACGCTGGACAAGGGCGGGAGGCGGCAGTTAGGGTCTGCCCTCCATGGCGAAACGTTGGGTCATCAAGTTGGGCTCCGGCCTGCTCACCCGCAAGGACGGCAAGGTCGACCGCGCCCAGATCGGACGCATCGCCGACCAGGTCGCCGCCCTTTCCCGCAAGGGCGTCGAGGTCGTGCTGGTCTCGTCTGGCGCCGTCGCCTCAGGCATGACGGCGATGGGGCTCGAGAAGCGCCCGAAGGACGCCCGCGAGCTGCAGGCGTGCGCAACGGTGGGGCAGCCCGAGCTAATGTCGGAATACGGGAGGCGCCTCCGCCGGCACGGCCTTCTCGCCGCCCAGATGCTGCTCACGTACTGGGACCTGGACAGCCGCGGCTGCACGCGCAACGCCCGCGCGACGCTCGACCTGCTGCTCCGCCGCCGGCGCTTCGTGCCCATCATCAACGAGAACGACGCCATCGCCGACGAGGAGATCAAGGTCGGGGACAACGACCGTCTCTCCGCCCACGTCGCCGCGCTCGTGCAGGCCGACCTGCTCATCATCCTCTCAGGCGTGGACGGCCTGATGACGCGCTCGGACGGCACCGGCGCGCTGGTGCCCAAAGTCACGCGGCTCGACGAACGGGTGCGCGCCCTGGCGGGCGGAGCCGGGTCCGAACGCAACGTCGGCGGCATGGTGACCAAGCTGCAGGCGGCCGAGATTGCCGCCGAGGGGGGCGCCGACACGGTCATCGCCAACGGACGGTGCCCAAAGGTGCTCCTCGAACTCGCCGCCGGACGGCGAATCGGCACGCGGTTCTCCCTGCGCCGCCGATGAGCGACCTGCTCGCCAAGGTCTCCGCGCTCGCCCGGGCGGCCAAGAAGGCGGCGCGCCCGATTGCGCTCGCCCCGGCCGCCACGCGCGACCTCGCCCTCCGCGCGGCCGCCGCGGCCCTCCGCCGCGACGAGGCTGCCGTGCTGGCGGCCAACGCCGAGGACCTCGCGGCCGCGCGCGACAAAGGACTCGCCGAAGCCATGGTCGACCGCCTGCGGCTGGACCACGGGCGGCTCGAGGCGATCGCCAAGGCCTGCGAGGAGGTCGCCGACCTGCCCGACCCTGTGGGCGAGGTCATCGAGGAATGGAGCCGGCCGAACGGCCTGCGCATCGTCAAGCGGCGCGTCCCCATCGGCCTCGTGGCCATCATCTTCGAGTCGCGTCCCAACGTGACCGTCGACGCCGCCGCGCTCTGCCTCAAGTCCGGCAACGGCTGCGTCCTGCGCGGCGGAAGCGAGGCCATCCGCACCAACCTCGCTCTGGCCTCGTCCTTCGCGACGGGTCTCCGCGCGGCGGGCCTGCCCGTTGAGGCCGTCACGCTGCTGCCCTTCACCGACCGCGAGGCGGTGCCCGCGCTCGGCTCCCTCCGCGGCGTCGTCGACGTGATCGTGCCCCGCGGAGGCCCCGGCCTGATCGAGGCAGTGAGCGCCGCCGCGCGCATGCCCGTCATCAAGCATGACGCCGGCGTCTGCCACGTTTACGTCCACGCTGCCGCCGACCTCGCCAAGGCGCTCCCCGTCATCGTCAACGCCAAGTGCCAGCGCCCGAGCGCGTGCAACGCCGCCGAGACCGTGCTCGTCGACGCCGCCGTCGCGCCGACGCTGCTCCCGACGCTCGCCCGCGAGCTGTCCGCCCGGAAGACCGAAGTCCGCGCCTGTCCGCGCGCGCGGGCCCTCATGCCGGGCGCCCGTGCCGCCACGGACGAGGACTTCCGCACCGAGCACCTCGCGCTCATCCTCAACGTCAGGGTCGTGGACGGGCTCGCCCAAGCCGTGGACCACGTCGAGTCCTTCGGCTCGCATCACTCCGACGCGATCCTGACCGAGGACGCGCAGGCAGCCCGCGCCTTCCTGGCCCAGGTGGACAGCGCCTGCGTCTACTGGAACGCCAGCACCCGCTTCACCGACGGCGGCGAATTCGGCTTCGGCGCGGAGGTGGGCATCAGCACCGAAAGGCTGCACGCGCGGGGCCCGATGGGCATCCGGGAGCTCACCACTTGGAAGTTCGAAGTCAGAGGAGACGGGCAGGTCCGGGCCTGACGGCTTTTCCGTTTGACACCCCTAGGCGGGAGGGCGTTTGCTAAACGTCCTTTCGGCTGTCCGGGGTGGTAGCTCAGTTGGTTAGAGCGCCTGCCTGTCACGTAGGAGGTCGCGGGTTCGAGTCCCGTCCATCCCGCCAGCCGAAAGGGGCACTTCGCCCCGAAAGGCCGCTTCCGACGTCACCCCGCCGTCACGGTTCCGGACGAGGTTTTGTCTTTCCCCCGCGGAAGGCGGCGGGATGATGACGCCACCCATGAGCAAGAAAGTCCTCATCATCGGCGCCGGCGGCGTCGGCAACGTGGTCGCCCACAAATGCGCAATGGCCCCCGAGTTCTTCTCCGAGGTCATGCTCGCCTCGCGCAACGAGAACAAGTGCAAGGCGGTGGCCGCCGACGTGAAGGCCGCCACCGGACGCACGATACACACGGCCGCCGTGGACGCCGACAACGTCAAGGCGACGGTCGCACTCATCAGGTCGTTCGGGGCGGACCTCCTCATCAACGTCGCCCTGCCCTATCAGGACCTGCCGCTCATGGACGCCTGCCTCCACGCTGGCATCAACTACGTCGATACCGCCAACTATGAGCCCCCGAACCTGGCCAAATTTGAGTACTCCTGGCAGTGGGCCTACCGCGAACGCTTCGAGAAGGCGGGCCTCATGGCGCTGCTCGGCTCGGGCTTCGACCCCGGGGTGACCAACGTCTTCTGCGCCCACGCCCAGAAGCACCTCTTCGACTCCATCGAGACGGTCGACATCATGGACGCCAACGCGGGCGACCACGGCTACCCTTTCGCCACGAACTTCAATCCAGAGATCAACATCCGGGAAATCACCCAGCGCGGCCGCTACTGGGAGCGGGGCGAATGGAAGGAGACCGATCCGCTCTCCGTGAAGTGGGTCTACGACTACCCGGTGGTCGGTCCGAAGGACAGCTACCTGCTCTACCACGAGGAACTCGAGTCGCTGGCCAAGAACATCCGCGGCCTGAAGCGCATCCGCTTCTTTATGACTTTCTCGGAACGCTACCTCACGCACCTGCGCGTGCTCGAGAACGTCGGCATGACACGCATCGACCCCATCGAGTTCCAGGGTCACAAAATCGTGCCGATCCAGTTCCTCAAGGCCCTGCTCCCCGACCCCGCCTCGCTGGGCCCGCGCACCAAGGGCAAGACCTGCATCGGCTGCGAGATCACGGGCGTGAAGGACGGGAAGCCGCGCAAGGTCTTCATCTACAACGTCTGCGACCACCAGGCCTGCTACGCGGAGGTGAAATCCCAGGCCATCAGCTACACGACGGGCGTGCCCGCCGCCATCGGGGGCGCCATGATCGCCTCCGGCAAGTGGCTGAAGCCAGGCGTCTGGAACATGGAGGAGATGGATCCGGATCCCTTCATGGCCGAGCTCAACGTGCGCGGACTGCCGTGGCACGTGAAGGAGCTGCCGGTCTGACCGGACGGGAGCCCGCCTCGCGGTGGGCTTTTCATTTGCGCCCCTCCGCCGCGCGGGCAACCCTACCAGCGTGTCCGACGCGCTGACCGAAGCCTTCTCCCGCATCGACCTCTCGCAGGTCCCAAGCCCCTGCCACGTGCTCCATCGTGGGCTGCTGGAGGCCAACCTGCGGACGCTGCGCTCGGTGATGGACCGCTCCGGCGCCAAGTTGCTGCTCGCCCTCAAGGGCTTCGCCCAGTTCAGCGAGGCCAAGCTGGTCGCGAAGTATCTCGCGGGCACCACCGCCAGCGGTATCCATGAGGCGCTGCTGGGCCGCGAGGAGTTCGGCGGCGAGGTGCACGCCTACTCCCCCGCCTTCAAGGACGATGAGTTTGACCGGCTGCTGCGGGTCGCCGACCACGTGTCGTTCAACTCACCCTCGCAGTGGCGGCGCTTCCGCGAACGCGGGCTCGCCGCCCCCCGCAAGGTCTCCTTCGGGCTGCGCGTGAACCCGGAGCACGCGGAGGTGGAGGTCGAGCTCTACAATCCTTGCACGCTCGGATCGCGGCTCGGCACGCCGCGCCCGGAGATCCGCTCGGCCGACGACCTGGCCGGCCTCGAGGGCCTCCACTTCCACACGATGTGCCAGCAGGGCTCCGACGTGCTCCAGCGCACGGTGGCGGCCTTCGAGTCCCGCTTCGGCGAGTTCATCCCGAAGATGAAGTGGGTGAACTTCGGGGGCGGACATCACATCACGCAGCCGGGCTACGACCTCGACCTGCTGGTGAGGGTCATCACGGACTTCCGGCGGAAGTGGGGCGAGCACATCCAGGTCTACCTGGAGCCGGGCGAAGCCATCGGCATCGGGACCGGCGTGCTGGTGGGCACGGTGCTCGACGTGGTCCGCAACGGCATGGAGATCGCCATCCTCGACGTCTCCGCGACCTGCCACATGCCCGACACGCTGGAGATGCCCTACCGCCCGGACATCGTGGGCGGAGGCCTTCCAGGCCGGCTCGCCCACACCTACCGGCTCGGCAGCTCGACCTGCCTGGCCGGCGACGTGATCGGCGACTACTCGTTCGCGGAACCCCTGCGGCCGGGACAGCGCCTGGTGTTCCTGGACATGTCCCATTACACATTCGTCAAGAACACCACCTTCAACGGGGTGCCCTTGCCGGCCATCGCCTCCTTCGACCCCACGGACGGCAGGATTCACGTGGTCAGGCGCTTCGGCTACGCGGACTACAAGGACCGGCTGTCCTAAGGGCGGGGACTTGACCCAAGGGGGCGGGCGGGCATTATTCTATCCACATCGCATGAAGACCTCCGAAATCGTCCTCTCCCTCGTGGCCGCCACCTTCGCCGGCATCGCCGTCGTCACCTGGAACGGCGAAGCGGAGGCCGTCGAACGCGCGGACAAGGCCCAGGCCGCGCTCAACGCCGCCAATGTGCGCAATGCCCAGCTGACCAAGGCCGACGGCGAGCACCGCGCCCGCATCGCCGACCTCGAGAAATCCCTCAAGGCCGCCGAGGCCGAGGCCGCCGCCGTGAAGACGCAGCTCAGCGCCGCGGTCGAGGCCATGAAGGCCGCCAAGAAGGACCTCGAGGCCGCCCAGGCGGCCGCCAAGGACGCCAAGGACGCCCTCGCCAAGGCGGTCACGAAGGCCGCGGAGCTGGAGAAGGCGCGCGCCGACGCCGCCGCCCAGGTGAACGCGCTCTCGACCGAACTCGCCGGACTGCGCAACGGAGCCGAGCTCCGTGACGCGATCGAACGCCGCAAGAAGGCCGAGGCCGACCTCGAGGCCGCCTCCTCGGCGCTCCGTGAGGCCAACGCCAGGGCCGCCAGAGCCGAGGCGAGGGTCAAGGAACTGGAAGAGGAGCTCGCCCGCCTCAAGGGACGCGCCCGGGGTCTGGACAACGGCTCTTCGAACTACCGCGGCATCTGAGCTGCCGTCGACGGCCCGTCTGAAAGGAGACCCGCGCAAGCGGGCCTCTTCGTTCGGCGGCGGACGCAAAAAGGGGCCCTCCTCCCAGAGGGCCCCTGCCATGAAGACTGACCCGCGGATCAGTAGTTGAACTGGAGCTGGAGCGCGAGGCGCTGCGAATCGGCGATGACCGTCGGGTTGGAGGTGCTGGTGTTCGAGCGTTCGTTGGAGATCGTGTACTGGACCTGGAGCTCGACCTCTTTGCGCCATTGCCATTCGAAACCGAAGTCGATCTCGTTCACGCACATCTTCGGGGCGTTGGTGACGAACTTGCGGGCGCCGTCGAAGTAGTTCCAGCGGACGAACGGGATGAACTCGGACTGCTCACCGTAGATGTGGCGGTAGTTCAGCATCACGTAGCCGCCCTGGAGGGACTGGGTGATGATCTGCGTACGGGCATCGTTCATCTGCGGTCCCTGACCGGTGGTCCACTCGGCCTCGATGCCCCACGGCTGGGCATACTTGATGAACGTGACGAAGGAGCGGCGGTCCACGAAGCCATCGGCGCTATCCCGGGCGTTGGGAGTGGTGGTGTTTCCCCCAGCACCGGGTCCGTTGGCGACCTTGAAGCGACCATGGTAGGCGCCGGCGCCAAGTTCGTAGATCTGACCCGATTCGGTGACCCAAGGATAGCTGAAGCGGACGATGCCATGGGGCTCCTGGTTATTATCGGCGACATTCAGACCGGCGCCGCTGTAGCCGCCGATGGTGAAGACGCCATAGTCGCCGGAACCCTTGAAGCCTTCCTTGACCAGGCGCTTGAGCAGCTCGCGCTTCTCCTTCGAAGCCCACATGTAGTAGAGACCCTGGTCACGTTCGCCTTCGACCGCGGAGTTCAGGGCTTCCGGACGCTCCATCGCGACTCGGTTCTGAGAGGACTGGAGGTTGACCCAGCCGTAAGGAACCTTGGAGAGACCCGCGCGGATGCGGTGCTCCTTGTCCTCGTCGAGGGCGATGTCAGCGTAAAGGTCGCGAGCCTGCAGGGCGAAGCGGGTGGCTCCGGTGCTGGCAGCGAAATCGAGCTGGGAGTAGAGGTAAAGACGGCCGAAATCACCGGCGATCTTGAAACGGCCTCGGCGGATGACGAAGTTCTCGTCGCGGCTCACGGAGCGGTCAGCCGGCAGACCACCTGTGAGGTAGGCCGCATCGTTCAGCTGCTCGGTTTGACGGAACTGGGTGTAGCCGTCGATGGAGAGCTTCTCGTACCAGGGGGTCTCCTTGGGCGAGTTGAGCTTGGCGATGGCGGCCTGCTGCAGGGCCTGCGCACGTTCCTCGGCGGTGATGATGCCCTTCTTGACGAGGAGGTCCAAGGCGGGGTTGCGCTGCTGGGCGCCGGCGGGCAGTACGGCCAGCGCGGACGCGGCGAGAAGCGTGGTCTTGAGTAGGTGGTTCATGGATTGGTGGTGCGTTTGGGCACGGTCATCCTCTCGCGGCGTCATGTCAGAATGACGGCCGTGACGTGAAGAACGCGTCACGCCATGGAGACGGTGAGGCGTCCGTCGAGTTACGGACCGGTGACGCCTCGGTCCGCGAGGCAGGCCTCGAGGCCGGCGCGGACGTCACTGAACCGCGGAGACCAGCCCAGTTCACGCAGGATCCGGGAGGAGTCGACGCGGCGGCTCGGCTGGGTCCTGCCGCCCTTGCGCATGCGGGGACCGGCCTCGGCCTCGGGCACGAACGCGGGCGGCGGCAGACCGAGCCGGGTGGCGATCCATCGGGCCAGGTCAGCCTTGGTCAGGGGCCGGCCGTCGGCCACGTTGTACGTCCGGTGGCCGTGCGGCCCGCCCTCGAGGGCCGCGATCACCGACGAGGCCGCGTCATCGCCGTGCAGATAGTTGATGAGGTGGTCGGACCGGCCGCCGACGACAGTCTCCCCGCGCCGGAATGCGTCGAGGAGGTAATGCCTGCCGGGACCGTAGAGTCCGCCGAAGCGCAGGGCGCGCGTGAACGGGATTCCGGAATCCGCGGTCGCGCGCTCGCCCGCCAGGATGGCGTCCGAGGCGGCGTCGCCGCCGGCCGGCGAATCCTCGTCGACGGTGACGCCGCCGTCCTGCCGGTAGACTCCGGTGGAGCTGGTGAAGACGAAACGCTCCGCGCCGATCGCGCGGGCCCACTCCGCCGAACGCCGGACGCGCACGTCATAGGCGGCCGCATAGGCTTCAGGTCCGCCGCCGCCGGCGCTGGCCGCGTAGACGACGCAATCGAAGTCACGGGGCAAGGCCGACCAGTCGGTGACGTCGAGGTCGAGCGCGAGGGCCCGCAGGCCGGAGGCCGAGAGGGCGTCACGGGACGCGGAGGAGCGGACCACGCCCAGGGCGTCCACGCCACGCTCCCGCAGGAGACGCAGCACGCGCGCCCCGACGTAGCCGCAGCCCAGGACGGCGACGCGCCTCATGGCAGGAAGGAGGCGGCCCACTCGGCGGGGGAGAAACCGGGGCGGGCAGAGAGCAGTTCGCGCAGCTCCGCGGCGTCACGCAGGGCCCGCTCGCGCGGCTCCGGTGCGCCGACGCAGGCGCGGAGCCGGGCGGCCAGCGCCTCGGGCTCGCAGGCGGACTGCAGGAACTCGGGCCACGCCTCACGCCCGAGGAGGATATTGGCGATGCCCAGGCGGTCGACGCCGCGCGCGACGACATTGCGCCCGAGGAACCAGGTCAGCGCGTTCGCACGGTAGACCACGGCTCCGGGAATCCCCGCAAGCGCGACCGAAAGCGACATGGTGCCCGAGCTCACCAGCGCGGCGCAGCCACCGGCCTGCCCCTCCCCCACCGGCCGGAGGTCGACGCCCTTCGCGGCCTCGCCGTATTCGGCCAGCAGTCGGTAAAGCTCCGCGTGCACCGCGCCGCCGGTGTGAAGCACGAGCGCCCGCCGCTTCGGGTCGTGACGCCGGTATCGGGCGAAGGCCTCGACCAGGGAGGGGAAAATCTTGCGGACGGGCTTGGGACGGCTGCCCGGCAGGAGCAGCACCGGACCGTCGGGATCGTGGCGGACCGGAGGGACGTGCGCCTCGTTCGCGAACGGATGCCCGACGAAGGTCGCCGGCAGGGTCGTGTCGGCGTAGCAGCCGACTTCGAACGGGAAGATCGTGCCGACGGCGTCAAGATCACGGGCCATCGGGAAGCGGCGCCGCGGCTTCCAGGCCCACAGCTGGGGGCTGACGTACTGGATCACGGCCGTCTCACCGCCGCCCTGACGGGAAAGGCCCGCGGCGCGCAGGTCGGAAGCGAGACGGAGGTTGAGCCCGGGATAGTCGACGAGGATGACCAAGGAAGGCCTCCAGCGCAGGGTCCAGGCGCGCATGGCCCCGAAGAGCCGCCGGTAGAAGGGATAGGCGGACACGACCTCCACGAGTCCGACGGCCGAGAAGGCGGTCATGTCGAGGAGCAGCTGCGCGCCCGCCTCGCGCAGGCGGGGCCCGCCGAAGGCGGCCACGCGCAGACCGGGCCTGGCGGCGGCGAGGCTGCGCACCACCTCCGCCGCATGCTGGTCGCCGGAATGCTCGCCGGCCACGACCAGCACGTCGACTCCTCCGGCCCTCGGGCGGGGAAACTCCGCGGGAATGGCCGGGAAGGCGCTCATCGGCGCGCCATGCCGGCGCGGATCTGCTCGGTGATGCGCAGGGCGACCTCGAGGGCCGTGCGGCCCAGCTCGCCGCCGACCTTCGGCGTGGCGCGGTCGCGCACGCAGGCGACGAAGGAGCCGAGCTCGATGGCGAGGGGCTCGCCCTTCTCGATCGGCAGGTCCTCCTTGGCGAAACCGCCTTCCGCGGCGGGATCGACGCGCACCGTGTGCCCCTTCTGCTGCATGAAGTCGATGGAGAGGTAGCCGCCGGTCTGGAAGACGCGGATCTCGCGGTTCTTCTTCAGCGAGACGCGGCTGGCGCTGAGGTTGGCCACGCAGCCGTTGCGGAAGGCGATCCGCGCGTTGGCGATGTCCTCGGTCCGGGTGACCACGGAGACGCCCACGGCGTCGATGCGCTCGACCGGAGAGTTCGCCAGCTGGAGCACGATGCCGATGTCGTGGATCATCAGGTCGAGGACCACGCCGACCTCGGTGCCCCGCGGCGTGAAGGGCGCCAGGCGCTCGGCGGTGATGTAACGGGGCTCGCTGACGGCCTTCTCCAGGAAGGACATCACGGGGTTGTAGTGCTCGATGTGCCCGACCTGCACGATGCGGTCGGCCTTGGCGGCGGCGTCGAGGATGCGGGCCGCCTCCTCCATGGTCACGCAGAGGGGCTTCTCAATGAGGAGGTGGACGCCCTTGGCGAGCAGGGGCAGCGCCACGGCGGCGTGATGGTTGGTGGGTACGACGACGCTCACGGCGTCACAGCGCTCGGCCATCTCCTCTAGGGTGGCGAACCGCCGGCAGCCGTGACGTCCGCAGATCTCGGCCGCCCGGGCGTCGTCCGGCTCGAAGATCCCCGCGAGCTCGGCCCCGGGCAGGGAGGCGTAGATGCGGGCGTGGTGCTGGCCGAGCGAACCCGTGCCTGCGACCCCGCAGCGGATGCGGCTGACGGTCATGCCGGAGGATTCAGCGGCGCGGGGGCACCTTCAATCCGAAAACCCGCCGGGGCGGGGACGGAAGGCCAGCGCGCCCGCCTTGACGAGCGAGACCTCGACGGAGGCGCCGTCCGGAACCTCGCCCGCCAGCATCATCCTCGCGAGCGGCGTCTCCACCTCGCGCTGCAGGAGCCGGCGCAACGGACGCGCGCCGTAGACGGGATCGAAGCCCCTGTCGGCCAGACGGGCGAGGGCCTGCGGCGTGAAGTCGAGCCGGATGCGACGCGCGGCGAGGCGGGCGTTGAGCCCGGCGACGAGCAGGCGTGCGATCGCCAGGACCTCGGACTCGCCCAGGGGGCTGAACAGGGCCACCTCGTCGACGCGGTTGAGGAACTCGGGGCGGAAGTGGGAACGGAGGTCGGCCATGACGGCCTCGCGGACCGACTCCGACAGGCCCAGCCCGGCGCGGTCCGCCAGATGACGGCTCCCGATGTTGGAGGTCATGATGAAGATGGCGTTGCGGCAGTCCACCGTGCGTCCCTGCGAATCGGTGAGACGGCCGTCGTCCAGCACCTGGAGTAGGATGTTGAAGACCTCGGGGTGCGCCTTTTCGATCTCGTCGAGGAGCACGACGGCGTAAGGATGACGCCGGAGGGCCTCGGTGAGCTGTCCGCCCTCCTCATGCCCGACGTACCCGGGCGGGGCGCCGACGAGACGGGAGACGGCGTGCTTCTCCATGTACTCCGACATGTCTAGGCGGATCATCGCCTTCTCACCGTCGAAGAGCTCGGCCGCGAGGGCCTTGGCCAGCTCGGTCTTGCCGACACCGGTGGGACCGAGGAATAGGAAGGAGCCGACGGGGCGACGGGGATCCTGGACGCCCGCGCGGGCGCGCTGCACGGCCTCGGCGACCGCGCGCACCGCCTCGTCCTGGCCGACCACGCGGGCCCGGAGACGTTCGTCGAGCTTCAGCAGCCGCTGGCGCTCGCCCTCGAGCAGCTTGCTCACGGGCACGCCGGTCCAGCGGGCGACGACCTCGGCGACCTCCTCGGGCGTGACGGTCTCCCGGAACAGTCCCGTGGCGGACTTCGCGGCGCCCTCGAGCCTCGCGACCTCCTTCTCCAGCTCAGGAATGACGCCGTAGCGGAGCTTCGCGACCTCCTCCAGCCTTCCGGCGCGCTCGACCTTGGCCATGTCGGCCTTGGCATCCTCGAGCTTCGCGCGGGCGGTGCGGACCTTGGTCACGGCCTCCTTGTCCGCGGTCCAGCGGGCGCGGAGGGCGGTCTGCTCCTCGCGGGCGGCGGCGAGCTCCTTGCGCAACGCGGCCAGACGCGACTTGGAGGGCTCGTCGGACTCGTCCTTCAGCGCGCTCTCCTCGACTTCCAGCTGGAGCACGCGGCGGTTGAGGGCGTCGAGCTCGGAAGGCACGCTGTCGATCTCAGTGCGGATCTGGGCGCAGGCCTCGTCGACGAGGTCGATCGCCTTGTCGGGCAGGAACCGGGAGGTGATGTAACGGTCGGAGAGCGCGGCCGCCTCGACGAGCGCGGCGTCCTCGATGCGCACGCCGTGGTGCACCTCGAACCGCTCCTTGAGCCCGCGCAGGATCGAGACGGCGTCGGCCACGGAGGGTGGCTCGACGAGCACCTGCTGGAAACGTCGCTCCAGGGCGGCGTCCTTCTCGACGTGTTCGCGGTATTCCTTCAGCGTGGTGGCGCCGATGCAGTGCAGTTCGCCCCGGGCCAGCATGGGCTTGAGGAGATTGGCGGCGTCCATCGCGCCGTCGGCCTTGCCGGCGCCGACGAGGGTGTGCATCTCGTCGATGAAGAGCAGCACACCTCCCTGGGCGGACTTGACCTCGTTGAGCACGGCCTTCAGCCGTTCCTCGAACTCTCCGCGGTACTTGGCGCCGGCGAGCAGCGCGCCCATGTCGAGGGAGAAGACGACCTTGTCGCGCAGGCCTTCGGGCACGTCGCCGTTAACGATGCGCTGGGCGAGGCCCTCAACCACGGCGGTCTTGCCGACGCCGGGTTCGCCGATGAGCACGGGGTTGTTCTTGGTACGGCGGGAGAGGATACGGATCACGCGCCGGATCTCCCCGTCACGGCCGATCACGGGGTCGGTCTTGCCAGCGCGGGCGCGGGCGGTGAGGTCGTTGCCGTACTTGGCGAGCGCCTCGTAGGTCGCCTCGGGATTGGACGAGGTGACCCGCTGGCTGCCGCGCACGGCCTGCAGGGCGGCGAGGATGGCGGGTCGCTGGAACTGCGCCTCGGCGAAGGATGGACGAAGGGAGGCGGACTCCGACAGCGCGAGCAGGAGATGCTCGGCCGAGACGAAGTCATCCTTCATCGCCGCGGCCTCCTCGCCCGCCTTCACGAGTGCCTGATGGGTCTCGGAGGAGAGTCTGGGCTGCCCGGCAGACTGGGCCAGGCGGGGCTGACGGCCGAGCGCGGCGGCCACCGAGGACGCCACGGCCCGCTCGTCCTTGCCGGCCCGACGGAAGAGCGAGGACGTCACGCCTCCCTCCTGGGCGAGCAGGGCATGCAGCAGATGCGCGGGCTCGACCGAAGGGTGGCGCCGTCGCTGGGCCTCGGCCAGCGCCAGACCGAGGGCCTCGCCGGCCTTATCCGTGAAGTTTCCGTAGGGCGTGCTCATGCCACGATGATGCAGGAACCGTTCCCGTTCGGGCCGTGACTAAAGGCCGATTTGCCGCCGGATCCGGGGATGCTCCGGGCCGGCGGAGCGACATTGCGTCGCTTCCGCGACGAGTTGTCGCTGGGCGCACGGAGTCCCTTGTTGCGGTCATCGCCCGTTTCGGACAGCCTCGGACGGATGAAAGAAGACGCACGTCTGGCCCCTCTGGGGAGACTGCTCGACGACCCGTCGCCCGTCGTGCGCAGGGCCGTGCTCGAGAGGTTGCGTGAGGCGGGCGCTGCGGGCGTGGAATGGCTGGAGGGGCGCCTGTCCGAGGGCAAACTCTCCCGCCACGCCCGGGCGCTGCTTAAGGACCTCCGAACGCCGGAATCGGCGGCCCGGGAGTTCTTGAGATATGTCTCGGGGGAAGGGGCCGAACTGGAGAGGGCCTGCCTGCTCCTTGAACGCGCGGCGGACCCGTCCCTGGCCGACGACGCCCATGCCGCGGAATTCGACCGTCTCGCCGCCCGGGTGCGGGAACTGACGGTCGAGCCCCTCGAGATGAGGGGCCGCTGCCGCGTCCTCTGCCGCGTCATCTTCGGCGAGGAAGGCTACCGAGGGGCCAGGGAGAGCATGTCCTCGCCCGGGTCCTCCCTGCTGTCCCGCGTCATCGCCACGCGTCGGGGCATCCCAATCTCGCTCTGCCTGCTCTGCCTGTTCACCGCCCGCAGACTCGGCCTTCCGCTCGAGCCCGTCGGCCTGCCCGGCCGCTTCATGCTCGGCGTCTTTTCGGGCGACGAACGCTTCTACCTGGATTGCTTCGAGGGCGGGTCCTTCCGGACGCGCGCCGAAGTGCAGCTCATGCTGCTCGACAACCATCTGCCCGCCGACGAGGCCTTCCTCGGCCCGGTCTCGGCGCGCCAGACGCTGGCCCGCTGCTGCCGCAATCTCATCTCGCAGTGCGAGGCGGCCGGAGATGACCGGCTGAGCCGCATGTACCAGGGCTTCGCCCAAAACTTGGACCGGGAAGCATGAGCCCGGACGACGCCCTGGACGCCCAGGCCATCGCCGCGCTGAGGCTCGACGGACCGAGGCTCGGCGTGCTCGGCGACCCGATTGCGCACTCACTGAGTCCACAGATGCACGCCGCGGCCATCGCGGCCCTGGCGTCAACCTCGCCCGAAGTCGCGAAGCTCCGCTACCTGCGCCTGCACGTGAAGACCGGGGAGCTGCCGGACGCGCTGCGCGCGTTGCACGCGGCCGGATTCATCGGGCTCAACCTCACGGTTCCCCACAAGGTGAACGCGCTCAAGCTGGCGGAATCCCTCTCGACCGAGGCCCGCAAAGCCGGCTCCGTCAACACGCTCGTGCGTACCGAGAAAGGCTGGGCGGGGCGAACCACGGACGGACGCGGCTTCCTGGAGGCGCTCAAGGAGCGGTCCGGCCGAGGCGTGCAGGGTCGGCCGGTAATCATCCTCGGCGCCGGCGGGGCCGCGCGCGCGGTGGCGGCGGCGTGCCTGGACGACGGCTGCTCCTCGCTGCTCATCGCCAATCGCGACGCGGCGAAGGCGGCCTCGGTGACCAATCAGCTCGGCGGTGTTGCGCGGCCGGCCGGCCTGACGGCCTCGCTGCGTCCGCCGGACGACGCGGTGATCGTGAACTGCACGACGCTGGGCCTGAAGCCCGACGACCCTTCGCCGCTCCACCGTGATGCGCTGCTCGCCGGACAATTCGTCTTCGACACCACCTACGGCGGCACGGAGTCACGCCTGATCCGCGACGCCCGCGCGGCGGGCGCCGCCGGCTGCGACGGACGGCCCATGCTACGATGGCAGGGAGCGCTCGCCTTCCGGGAGTGGACCGGCATCCTGCCGCCCTCCGAACCCATGCGCTCAGCCATCGGGGAGAGGAACTGAGATGACCGAAGCCCTCCAGAGATTCGCCACGCTCCATCCGGGGCCGACCTTGGTCTTACTGGGCATGCTGGGGGCCTGCGTCGGAAGCTTCCTCAACGTGTGCATCCACCGGCTGCCCAAAGGGGAGTCCGTCGTCACGCCCGGCTCACGCTGCGCGTGCGGAGAGCCGATCCCCTGGTGGTGCAACCTGCCGATTGCAGGATGGCTGATGCTGCGCGGCAGCGCCCGCTGCTGCGGCGGGCGCATTTCCACGCGCTATCCGACCGTGGAGCTCATCACCGCACTAGCCTTCGCCGGATCCTGGTGGCTGCTGCCCCCGGCCAAAGCCTGCGCGGCCTTCGTGTTCCTGTCCCTCCTAATCCTGCTCGCCGGCTGCGACCTCGCGGACATGCTCGTGCCCGACGCGCCTAACTTCGTCCTGGTGGGTGCCGGACTCATGGCCTCGATATTCCTGCCGGAACTCCAAGGGCAGACGGAGCATGCCCTGCCGGCCATGCACCGCCTTCACTCGGCCGGGGCATCCCTCTTCGGCATCGCGGCCGGCACGGCCGTCGTCTGGTGGGTGCGGACGGTGGGCACCGTGCTGGCCGGCCGAGAGGCCATGGGTGAGGCGGACATTATCCTGTGCGCCGGGGTGGGGGCTTGGTGCGGCTGGGAGGGCGCCCTTTTCTGCCTTTTCGGCGGCTCCGTCGTGGGGGTCGTGACGGCCCTGCCGGGGGTGCTTTCCGCCCGAATCAAAGGAGAGGAGTATGACGGGGTGGTGCCCTTCGTGCCCAGCATGGCGGTGGCGGGCGCCCTCTGGTTCCTCCGAGGCCCCGAATTGGTGAGGGCCTGGAACCATTGGGTGACCGGGTGAGCTAGGTTCGGACTTGTCACATCGGACCGTCCTCCCATCTTTAAACCACCCCCCAACCATGAAGTCCCTCGCCTTCGCGTCCCTGCTGCTGCTGGCAGGTTGCACCACCTACGACACGCCCTACCACGGCAAGTCGGTGGCGGCCGAGCCCAGCCACAATTTCTTCGGAATCGTTACCACCGAGCCGGCCTCCTACGGTTACAACGCCGGCACCAAGATTAACCTCAGCACCACCGAGATCTCAGCCCGTCGCAACACGACCGGCGACCGCATCACCCTCCTCTGGGGCACGATCACGATCTCGGACTACTGAGCCCGGGCGACCGCCCTGCCGAAGCCCCGGAGACGGGGCTTCTTCATTTGAGGACATGAATGACCCTGGCGCCAATGTCGCCCGACATCTGAGAGAGGCGGCCCTCCGCTCTCCGGAGGGCACGGCGACCCTCACGCCCTCGGGCCGGGGGCGTGACGGGCAGGTTCTTCATGAGGCGAGGAGCTTCCGGGAGCTCGACCGCGAGAGCGACGCCGTGGCGACCCTGCTCGAATCGGAGGGCGTCCGGACGGGAGACAGGGTCTTGCTCGCGGTCCGCCCCGGGCGCGAGCTCATCACCGGGATGTTCGGGCTGCTGAAGATCGGGGCGGTCCCCGTCGCGATCGATCCAGGAATGGGGTCGCAAAGCCTCCTCGGCTGCGTGAAAAGCTCGGCCCCGACGGCGGTGCTCGGCACCCGGATCGCCACGTTGCTGAGCCGGCTGCCCCTGACCGCACTAGACTCGATCCGCATCCGGCTGACCTGCGGTGGAAGGCGCTGGCGCAAGTCCATAGCCGCGGTCGGGACGACACCCCGCCCGCTCACGCCCCGGGGCCCCGACGACGAAGCGGCGGTGCTCTTCACCTCCGGATCGACCGGCGCCCCGAAGGGCGTCCGCTATGGACATGGGATGTTCGACGCTCAGATCGGTATCGTCCGCTCCACCTTCGGCATCCTCCCCGGAGAGGTCGACATGGCGATGCTGCCGCTCTTCGCGCTCTTCAACCCGGCGCTGGGAGTGACGACAGTGACGCCCGCGCTCGACCCGTCCCAACCCATGCGCGCAGACCCGGAGCCGCTGGTCTCCGCCCTGCTTTCGGAGAAGGTGACCACGTCCTTCGGCTCGCCCGCCATCTGGGGCAAAGTGGCCGACCATTGTGAGACGCGGGGCATCACCCTGCCCTCGCTCCGACGCCTCCTCATCGCCGGCGCCCCGGTGTCCGCCGAACTCATCGCCAAGCTGCGAGTCATCGCTCCGCACTGCGTGACGCACACGCCTTACGGCGCCACCGAGTGCCTGCCGGTCACGACGATCAGGGGCGATGAGCTGCTCGGGGAGGCGCGCCAGCTCGCCCTGCGCGGTGAAGGCACCTGCGTGGGCAGACCGGTGGACGGTGTCGAGGTCCGCGTCATCCGCGAGACGGACGGCCCGATCGGCTCGCTCGACGACGTCGCTGAATGCGGACCAGGAGAAACGGGGGAGATCATCGCCACGGGACCGAGCGTGACGCGGGAATACGACGGTCTCCCGGAAGCGACCCGGCTCGCCAAGATCCGGGAAGGCGGCCGCGTCTGGCATCGCATGGGCGACCTGGGCCGGATCGGGGCCGACGGTCGGCTGTACTTCCTGGGCCGCCGCGCGGAAAAGGTGCGCACGGCGGAAGGCGACCTCCCGACGGAATGCCTAGAGCCTGCCTTCCGCCAGCATCCTCACGTCGTGCGCTGCGCGCTCATAGGGCTCGGCGAGCCTCCCCGGCAGATTCCCGCCCTCGTGGTGGAAACCAGGCCGGGCGCCCATCCGGAGACGCGCGAGGCCCGCGAACGCTTCGGGGCGGAGCTGCGCGGTATCGCCAAGGTGAATCCTCGCTCGGAGATGGTGCGCCACATCGTCTTCCAACGCGCCCTGCCGGTGGATGTCCGCCACAACGCCAAGATCCATCGGCTGCGGCTCGCCGAAGAATGGACCGCCCGACTCGCACCATGAGCACGCCCGCCGTCCTCGTCACCGGCGGCGCCGGCTTCCTCGGCCGGGCCGTCGTGCGACGTTGCCTCGACCGCGGCTGGCGCGTCCGCGTTCTGGGGCGCACGCCGCCCGGAGGGGAACTCGCGGGCCGGGTCGAATTCCACCGCGGCGACATCGGAGATGGCGCCACGGTCGACCTGGCGGTGAAGGGATGCGACTACGTCTTCCACGTGGCGGCCAAGGCCGGTGTCTGGGGTCGGTGGGAGGACTACGTCCGCGTGAACATCGAGGGCACGCGCAACGTCGTCGAGGCGTGCGAGACCCATGGCGTGAAGGCGTTGGTGCATACCAGCACACCGAGCGTCGTTTTCAACGGCGAAGCCTTCCGGGGCGCCGACGAGTCACTGCCCTACGGAGGAAACTGGCTCTGTGCCTACGCCGAGACCAAGGCCGCCGCTGAGGCGCTTGCGCTCGGGGCCGCGTCGGAGAGGCTGAAGGTCTGCGCGCTCCGTCCGCACCTAATCTGGGGTCCGGGCGATCCGCACATCTTCCCCCGCCTGCTCGCCCGCGCCCGCGCCGGCAGGCTGCGGATCGTGGGAGACGGACGGAACCGGGTCGACGTCACGCACGTGGACACCGCGGCCGACGCGCACCTCGGCGCGCTCGACGCGCTCCTCGCCGGACGCGCCAACGGCAAGGCCTACTTCCTCTCGCAGGGCGAACCCGTGAACCTCTGGGAGTTCATCAACCGTCTGCTCGTCGGCGCCGGCGAGAAGCCCGTGTCGCGGCGCATCAGCCTGCGCGCGGCGTACTGGCTCGGAGCCGCGCTCGAAGGCGTCTGGACGCTCTTCCGCCTCAAGGGCGAACCGCCCATGACCCGCTTCGTCGCCGTGGAACTCGCCAAGGACCATTGGTATGACGTCTCCGCCGCCAGACGCGACCTCGGCCTTAGGCCCGCCGTCGGCACCTGGACCGAACTGGACCGGCTCGCAGGGACGCTGCGCCAGAACTGAAGCGTTCGCTTGCCCCGGGACGACTTCACCCCATCCCTCCTGACCATGCCCGCCGACGGTCTCCAGCCTGACCGGTCCTTCGTTGTGACGATGAAGACGTGGTTCGACCAGACGGACGGCCTCGGCATCCTGCACCACTCGCACTACGTGCTCCTGATGGAACGCGCCCAGAAGGCGATGTTCGTGGCCCTGATGGGCAAGGACACACTCGACCCAGCGGTGGCACCCGACGTCTACGTGGTCGTCCGCGACATCGAGCTGCACTACCTCTCGCCAATCCGCCCCGAGTGCGAGGTGAAGCTGGTCCTGAGCGTACGCAAGGTGCGCGCGGCGGGACTGACGGTCGACTTCGAGTTCCGCAGCGACGACCTCTCCGTCCTGCACGGAATGGCGTCGCGCACCGTCTGCCGCATGGACGGCACGACCCATCAGCCCGCGCCCTGGACCGACGAGTTCAGGGCGAGGCATGAGGCGTTGATCAGGGCTTGAGAGTAGATGACTGAGTCGATGGCGGATGACAGAGTGCTGCATCGATAAAAACAAACGAGGCAGATTAACGGACTACGCAGCCTTGGTATTCTGGACTTAATCGATTCAGCCATCTGCCATCGATTCGGTCATCTGCCATCGATTCAGCACTCTGTCATCGACTCAGTCATCTATCCCGCGCGTAGCGCCGCGCAGATCCCACACGTCCTCCCGTCGCACCCTCGCGCGGTGCAGTGCTCACGGCCGTAGAAGATGATGCGCAGGTGCAGCTGGTTCCAACTGTCCTCGGGGAAGAGACGCTTGAGGTCCTTCTCGACCTGCTCGACGGACTTCCCAGGACTGAGCTTCCAGCGCCTCGCGAGACGGTGAATGTGGGTGTCGACGGGAAAGGCCGGCACGCCGAAGGCCTGCGCCATGACGACCGAGGCCGTCTTGTGCCCTACGCCGGGGAGTTCCTCGAGCTCCTCGAAGGTGCGGGGCACCTGCCCGCCATGCTTCTTCATGAGCATCTTCCCCAGGCCGACGAGAGCCTTGGATTTCTGCGGGGCGAGCCCCAGCTGACGGATGAGCGTCAGCACGCGGGCCTCCGTCATGGCCGCCATCTTCGCCGGGGTGCCGGCCTCCGCGAAGAGGGCCGGCGTGACCTCATTGACCTTCCTGTCGGTGCACTGGGCCGAAAGCACGACGGCCACGAGCAAGGTGAACGAGTCCGTATGATCCAAAGGGATCGGCGTCCGCGGATAGAGCCGAGCCAGCTCCTTAGCCACATGGTCAGCTCGCTCCTGCCTAGTCATGCGACGGAGGCTGTCTGTCCGAAGCGTCTAGGCAACCGCCGGGGAGCCATCGGCGCCTTATGGGATGGGCTCGGCGGCCTAATACCCCCACCCCGGACCGGGGGATGGTTGCGAGGGGCGGGAGGTCTTTCAAAAACCATCATCCAACCATGGCCAAGCTGCCCTTTGACCCGACCAAACTGCCTCGCGAACTGGCCCGGCACTACGTCCCGGCCAGCGACAAGGACATCCGCGAGATGTTCGCGGCCGCTGGCTCCAAGGACTTTCCGGAGCTCTACTCCCACATCGACCCGGCCGTGCTTTTCCAGACGCCGCCTGACCTGCCGGAGGAGCTGTCCTACGAAGCCCTGGCGGACTCGATGGAGGAACTCTCCTCGCGCAACAATGTGCGCACGGCATTCCTGGGCGACGGACTCCAGGCCTACCGCGTGCACGAGATCGTCGGGCACGTCTGCTCAATCCGCAACCTCACCACGTCCTACACCCCCTACCAGCCCGAGCGCTCCCAGGGCACCCTGATCACGCACTGGCTCTACCAGTCGGCGATGTCGCAACTGACCGGCTTCGAGGCGGTCAACTCCTCGCTCTATGACCGCGCCAGCGCGCTCTTCGAGGCCGCCGTGTGCGCGGTGCGCATGGGCGACGCCGAAGCCAACACGGTGCTCGTCGCGAGCAACCTGCTCCCCTCGGACCTCGAAGTCCTCCGCACGCACGTCGAAGGCACGTCGGTGAAGCTGGCGTTCCTGTCGGCCGACGAGGACACCGGCCGTATCGCCGCCGACGCAATCAAGGAGGCGGCCGGCCGTCTCGGCCGTTCGCTCGCCGCCTTCATCTTCCCCCAGATCAATGCGCTCGGACTGCTGGAAGACGTGGACGCGCTCACCGACGCCTGCGCCGACGCCAGCATCAGGGCCGTCGCGGTCGTCGACCCCATGCTGCTCGCCACCGGCGGACTCAAGCCGCCGTCCACCTACGGACGCAAGGGCGCCGACATCGTGGTCGGCGAAGGCCAGCATCTGGCGATCGGGCCCAACTTCGGCGGACCCGGGCTGGGTCTCTTCGCCGTCCGCCACAACGCGGAGAAGAAGAACGAAGTGCGCGAGACGCCGGGACGGTTCGTCGGCAAGGCCAAGGACGGGTCCGGACGCGACTGCATCGTGATGGTGATGTCCACCCGCGAGCAGCACATCCGCAAAGACAAGGCCACGTCCAACATCTGCTCCAACCAAGCGTTCATCGCGACCATCGCGGGCGCGGCCGTACTCGCGCGCGGCGAGAAGGGCATGGCCGAGTCGTGCGCCGCCGGACGCGACCTGGCGCACCGAGCCGCCGCCCGCCTCCACGCGGTGCCGGGCCTGCGGGTCTGCTACGCCAAGGAGGCCTTCTGGAACGAATTCTGCCTGATGCTTCCCGAGTCGGCCGCGGCGGTCATCGCCAAGGGCCGCGCCGCTGGTCTGCACGTTGGCGTCGACGTCACCGGACGCACCCCCTGCGGCTGCCATCTGCTCAAGGTCTCCTTCAGCGACGTGCAGTCGGTCAACGACGCCGACCGGCTGGTGGCCTTCTTCGAGGGGCTCTACGGCAAGGCAGGCGCGCCCGCCTCGCTGCCCGCAGTCCCTGCCCGGCTGCTCCGCGAAGGACCGGTCGGACTTCCCGGCTTCACCCTCGCCGAACTTAAGGACTACTACCTGCGGCTCGGCGAACTGAACGTCTCTCCCGACACGGGCTGCTTCCCGCTCGGATCGTGCACGATGAAGTACAACCCGCACGTCAACGACTGGGCGGCGGGGCTCCCAGGCTTCACCGGCCTGCATCCCCAGGCCCCCGTCGAGGACGCCCAGGGTTCGCTCGCGCTCCTCTGGGAGATCCAGGAATGGTTCCGCAAGATCACCGGGCTCGCCGGACTGACCACGCAGCCGGTCGCCGGCGCCCAGGGCGAACTGGTCGGACTCAAGCTCTTCCAGGCCTGCCATCGCGCCAAGGGCGAGACGCGCGACATCCTACTCATCCCGGCCACCGCTCACGGCACCAACTTCGCCACCGCCACCACCGCCGGTTACATGTCCGGACGCCGCGCGGACGGCTCGCCCACCGGCATCGTCATCCTCAAGGCGCTGCCCGACGGTCGCGTCGACCAGGCCGACTTCGACGCCAAGATCGCCGAGTTCGGTCCGCGCGTCGCCGGCATGATGGTGACCAACCCGAACACCTCGGGGGTCTTTGAGACCGACTTCCGCCGCATGGCGGAATCCATCCACCGCGTCGGCGGGCTGGTCTACATGGACGGAGCCAACATGAACGCGATCGCCGGCTGGGTGAACCTCGGGGCGCTCGGCGTGGACGCCGTCCACAACAACCTGCACAAGACCTGGACTGTTCCGCACGGCGGCGGCGGACCCGGCGACGGCATCGTGGCCGTGTCCGACAGGCTCGTCGACTTCCTGCCCGGCTTCCAGGTCGAGCGACGGGACGGTCGCTTCGTTCCGGTCCGTCCCAAGCGCAGCATCGGCTCCTTCCATCGCCACTGGGGCAACTTCGCCCACAAGGTGCGCGTGCTCACCTACCTGCGCCGTCTCGGCAAGGAGGGCGTACGCCGCA